>ENA-UEYD01000732-UEYD01000732.1-human-gut-metagenome-genome-assembly--contig:-NODE-732-length-29204-cov-5.732070_pt1 | contig 29204 bp, 27 predicted proteins | sample MGYA00242907_ERZ507875 | MGnify/ENA primary metagenome ERZ507875 (study PRJEB26167, sample SAMN06115506) | human gut metagenome | host: Homo sapiens | place: China:Shandong | collected 2015-08-07...
GTATAAAGTCAATCTACTGCGGAAGTTCTTTGAACAGTATAAGCAGGATCCGTCCGATCTCGTATTCTTCCTCGATGATAGTAGAGGCATTGGTTCAGATGAGGAGATCGAACGCTACAAGATTCGTCGGAAGTATTGGGAGAGTGTCCTTCCATCACTTCAAGAGGCAACGGGTACTTTCTTAAATATCAGCCCATCTAAGAATAACTCTATCATGGGAGCCACGGCACGTAGTGGTGTTTACCTTTGCTGCGTAGCGAACTATGACTCTGCCCGTGTCGAAATATTTATTGATCAGGGTGATTATCAAAAGAACCGGGCGATCTATAATCACCTTGAGCAAAACCGGGATGCCATTGAGGCTGCATACGGAAAAAGCCTGCAGTGGATCTGCCAAGACGATGTTAGAGCCTGCAAAGTCTACGATGAGATTAAAGAGGTCAGCATCAAAAATGAGGAAGACTGGCCAGTAATGAGCGCTTTCCATATTCAACGAGCAAAGGCCTTGTTTGCTGCGACAAAGCAGTTTCTGGCATAATTCTTATATGCATCAAGTTCTGATAATCAGCAACTATCGGAAGTTTGGAGGATAATCGCATGGCTGCAGTCTTATCGAAAAGGCAGATGACTGAAGAGGATATCAAGCTTCAGTTTATTACGCCTGCCATAACAAAAAAGTGGGCGCTTAGTCTCATTACAATGGAGACAAGAATTACAGATGGACAAATCAACTTGAGAGGAAATATGGTCTCCCGCAAGGAAGCCAAGAAAGCAGACTATATTCTTTATTTGAACGAAAGCACTCCAATTGCAATCGTTGAGGCGAAAGATAACAAGCATGCTGTCGGAGATGGGCTGCAGCAGGCAATGCAATACGCCATAATGATGGACATTCCATTTGCCTACAGTTCTAATGGTGATGGTTTTATGGAGCATGATTTCCTCACCGGAGAAGAGCGCAGCATTTCTATGGAGGATTTTCCAGCTCCTGATGCTCTCTATGCGAGATTCAAGGCTGGAGCCAACCATGGAGAAGGGCTCACGCAGCAAGAGGAATCCGTCATTCGGCAGCCGTTCTATTCAGGGCAGAATACATATCCCCCTCGCTATTATCAGCGTAACGCTGTCAATAGGACTCTTGATGCGATTGCCAGAGGTCAAGATCGCATCTTGCTGGTGATGGCCATAGGTACAGGCAAAACCTATACTGCATTCCAAATTGTATATCGCCTTCTAAAGAGCGGAATGAAGAAAAAAATATTGTATTTGGCTGATCGTAACATCTTGGTCGATCAATCAATCCAACAGGATTTTGCTCCGCTCGAAAAAACGATTCATAAAGTCAATTTTGTGAAGGACGATCCTCTTACGATTACCTCGCACGAGATATTCTTTTCACTCTACCAACAACTTGCGGGAAAAGACGATGACGATACAGAAGATGGGGATGAGACTGTCGAACGTCTTGCTCAGCTATTCAGCAAAGACTTTTTCGATCTCGTAATCGTTGATGAGTGTCATCGCGGCTCAGCCAAGAAGGAAAGCAATTGGCGGAAGATCTTGGAGTATTTCTCCTCGGCAACCCAGATTGGCATGACCGCAACCCCAAAAGAGACTAAGTATGTTTCCAACATAGATTATTTTGGCGAGCCGGTATATGTCTATAGCCTGAAAGATGGCATCGAGGATGGTTTTCTGGCGCCTTTCAAAGTCATCAATATAACGACCGACATTGGCGATGGTTGGCGCCCACGGAAAGGTCAACTTGATATTTACGGGCATGAGATCCCCGACCGAATTTATAATAACAGGGATTATGACTATAACATCATAATTGAAGACCGCATTGTCCAAGTCGCAAAAGAAATAACAGCCTACCTCAAAGCGACTGATCGGATGTCCAAAACCATTGTGTTCTGCGCAACAGAAGATGCTGCACTTCGTATGAGAAATGAGCTCGCAAGGCAGAATCCTGATATGATGCAAAAGTATCCAGACTATGTTGTACGCATTACTGGCAACGATACTTTTGGCAAGGATAAACTCGACTACTTCATTTCGGTCGGGTCGAAAACGCCGGTCATTGCAACGACATCTAAGCTGTTGTCAACTGGAGCCGACTGCAAGATGACAAAGCTCATCGTTTTAGACGAGTGGATCAACTCAATGACTGAGTTTAAGCAGATTATCGGAAGAGGCACAAGAATACGCGAAAAAGATGGAAAGACCTATTTTATAGTTATGGACATTCGCGGTGTTACAGCCCTTTTTGCTGATCCTGATTGGGATGGCCCGATTGAAATTGATGAAGATTATGGGAGAGAAAAGCATGGTCCTGGCCCCTGTCCTCCTGGACCTAAACCAGATCCCGACCCTGACCCAGTTGATCCACCATATCCACCAGAAGAAAAGCCCATTGTTGATGAAAATGGGTGTCGTGTCCGCATAATCAATAAAACGGTCTCTGTGTATGATACGAATGGGAAACTCCTGCGGCAGGAGAGCATCGTCGATTACACCAAAACGAATATTATTGGTACATACGCTTCCCTCGACAACTTTATCCGGCAGTGGACATCCGAGGAAAAGAAAAAGAAGATTCAAGAATTGTTGGCCAGCAAGGGAATTGACCTTGAAGCAATGAAAGCGGATCAGCATATGAGCGATGTAGATGACTTCGATTTCATCTGCCATGTTGCCTTTGACAAAAAGCCACTTACCAGAAAAGAGAGAGCCAACAATGTGAAGAAGCGGGATTTCCTCAGCAAGTATAGCGGGGTGGCAAGAGAAGTCTTGGAAGCGCTTCTGGATCAGTATATGAATGTCGGAATCTACGAGTTAGAGCATGAAGCTATTCTGACAACTCCACAATTCGCAAAATTTGGGAAGATCCAGAGGATATTCAAGTTCTTCGGCGGCGAGGATAAGTATAACGAAGCTGTTCATGAACTTGAGAATGAATTATATGAGGCGGGTTAATCATGAGTAGTTTAACAGGTTTTGTAAAGCGCATTCGGGACATCATGTGGAATGATGCGGGAGTGAATGGTGACGCTCAGCGCATTGAGCAGATGGCCTGGATCCTTTTCTTGAAAGTCTACAATACAAAGGAAGAGGAATGGCGATATACAGATCGGCCCTATACATCAATTATTCCAGAAGAATGCCGCTGGAATAACTGGGCCGCTGATGATAAGTCGGGTAAGGCGATGACGGGCGACACGCTTCTTGATTTTGTGAATAATAAACTCTTCCCAACTCTGAAGGGGCTTAATGTGACTGCAGCAACACCCATCAAAAAGGCTATTGTCAAGACAACCTTTGAGGATGCGAACAATTACATGAAGGACGGCGTTTTGCTGCGCCAAGTGATCAATATCATCGATGACCTGGATTTGGATGATTACGAGGAGAGCCATGCGTTTGGGGAAATATATGAGTCCATTTTACGGGAACTCCAGAGCGCCGGATCCTCTGGTGAATTCTATACGCCTCGTGCTGTGACTGATTTTATGGCGAAGACAATTAAACCGAAGCTCGGCGAAAAGGTCGCAGACTTTGCGTGCGGCACAGGGGGCTTTCTGACTAGTTGGTTGAATGAACTGAGTAAGCAGGTCGTAACGGCAGAAGACCAGCAGGAGTATGCAACCTCTATTTATGGGATTGAGAAGAAGCCTTTCCCGTATACTCTGTGCATCACGAATATGCTGCTACACGGTATTGATGTTCCGATGGTGTATCATGACAACTCACTTCTACGGGATGTGCTTGATTATACCGAGGAAGATCAGTTCGATGTAATTCTTATGAATCCCCCTTACGGCGGACATGAAAAAACAGAGGTCAAGAATCACTTTCCTGCAGATCTTGCAAGTAGTGAAACTGCCGACCTCTTCATGTCCGTGATTATGTATCGGCTCAAACAGAATGGCCGTGCCGCTGTCATTCTCCCCGATGGTTTCCTGTTCGGCACTGATAATGCAAAGATTGCAATTAAGGAAAAACTGCTATCTGAATTTAACCTTCACACTATTATACGCATGCCGCATAGCGTTTTTGCACCGTACACCTCTATCACGACAAATATTTTGTTCTTCGATCGGACGCATCCCACGACGGAAACTTGGTTCTACCGCTTGGATATGCCGGAAGGATATAAGAACTTCTCCAAGACGAATCCCATGAAGCTGGAGCATTTTGCTCCGGCCGTTGAGTGGTGGGACAATCGTGAGGAGATCACTATTGGCGGCTTTGACAAGGCGAAGAAATATTCTGTTGAAGAGCTGAAGGCGCGGAATTACAATATTGATCTCTGCGGCTATCCTCATGAAGAGGAGGAGATCCTTCCGCCGAAGGAACTGATTCTGCAGTATCAGGAAAAACGGGCCAGCCTGAATGCTGACATTGACCGCATCCTTGCCAAGATCACCGATATCCTTGGCATTGACATTACGGAGGAGGCCGCCGAATGACTGCGCAGCAACTGAAAAACTCCATTCTCCTGATGGCTGTTCAGGGCAAGCTTGTGCCGCAGGACCCAAATGACGAACCCGCTAGCATTTTGCTGGAACGCATCCATGCAGAGAAAGAGCGGCTCATCAAAGAGAAGAAAATCAAGCGCGAAAAGAACCCCTCCGTCATCTTCAAAGGTGCCGATAATACTCCTTATGAGAAAATCGGCGATGAAGTGCGGTCGCTGGCGGATGAAGTGCCATTTGATATCCCCGATTCGTGGGAGTGGGTGCAGCTGGGAGAGTTGTTTCAGCACAACACAGGCAAAGCCCTAAATGCTGCAAATCGCACCGGTCAGTTGAAACAATACATCACAACATCCAATCTGTACTGGAATCGCTTTGAACTTGACAATTTAAAGGAAATGCATTTTTCTGAGAGTGAGGTTGAAAAGTGTACTGTCATCAAGGGAGACCTCTTAGTGTGTGAAGGTGGCGACATAGGTCGAGCTGCGATCTGGTCTTATGATTATCCGATGTGCATCCAGAACCACATTCATAGGCTCAGAGCTTATGTGCCGCTTTGCACTCGTTTCTTCTACTATCTGTTTGACCTATATAAACATGCTGGCTGGATTGGCGGAAAAGGAATAGGAATTCAAGGCTTGTCCTCAAATGCCATTCACTCACTTTTATTTCCGCTTCCTCCTTTGGCAGAGCAATATAGAATTGTAGATGCCATCGTTACACTACAGCCGTACACCGACGCTTATGCCGATGTTGAATCAACTCTGGACATCCTAAACACCGCCTTTCCAGAACGCCTTAAAAAGTCGATACTGCAAGAGGCTGTCCAGGGCAAGCTGGTGCCGCAAGACCCATCTGACGAGCCTGCAGAGGCTCTGTTGGAGCGTATCCGGGCGGAAAAGCAGCGGCTCGTCAAGGAAGGCAAAATCAAAAAGGACAAGCATGAGTCCGTCATTTTCAGACGGGATAATTCTCATTATGAACAGTGCGGATTAGATATGGTCTGTATTGATGATCAACTACCATTTCAGATACCTGATACATGGCAATGGGAAAGACTTATCAATATCTATAACTTCATTGACTATAGGGGTGCAACCCCAAATAAAACGGCAAAGGGAGTACCGCTCATCACGGCAAAAAACGTTAAGAAAGGATTTATAGACTATACAGTAAGTGAATTCATTTCTGAGAACGAATATCAAAATAGGCAATCCAGAGGTGTATCGCAGGAAGGCGATATTCTTTTTACTACTGAGGCACCTATGGGTAATGCCGCCTTGGCCAACCTGCCTATTTATAGCGCTGGGCAAAGGCTGATCACATTCCAGCAATATGGTGTTCATAAAGGCCTTTCCAATGAACTCATGCTGTACTTCATTCTATCGGATTCTTTTCAAAGGCAACTATCCGACCAAAGCACAGGCACCACAGTCAAGGGGATAAAGGCCGAAAAGCTAAAGCAGCTCTACATTCCGGTGCCGCCTGAAGATGAGCAGCAAAGGATAATACACGCCATTAGAGCAGCATTTCGCTTAGTGACAGCTTTGTAAAGTTCTCATTATGAGAAGTTGGACGGTATGGAGCGCTGTATCGACGATGAACTACCCTTTGAGATCCCGGAATCGTGGGCGTGGGTGCGATGGGGGGCAATCGCAGAATCTATTCAATACGGGTATAATGCACCGGCCAAACAGGAAGGACGCATCAGAATGGTTCGCATAAGCGATATCCATGAAAACACTGTAGCATGGAGTTCTGTCCCATTTTGTGATATTGATGATTCTGACATTCCTACATATCTGCTTCAGGCAAACGACATTCTATTTGCACGAACTGGCGGAACTGTAGGAAAATCATTCCTTGTTAGTGAAGTGCCATGTGAATCCATCTATGCTGGATATCTGATCCGTACTCGCTATAGTTCGCTCCTTTGCCCGCAATACTTGAAGTTTTTCATGGAATCGCCGCTATATTGGCAACAGTTAAAAAGCGGGACAACCGCTACTGCACAGCCGAACTGCAATGGACAGACACTGGCAAAGATGCTGCTTCCACTTCCTCCGGCGAATGAGCAAATACGGATTGTTGATAACCTTGCACGCACATTTACCATAATAGAGAAAATGTAACAACCAGGCATACGCCAAAGCAGTGCGTATGCCTGGTTTCCTTTTACCAGTCTATGACCTCATCAACGATAGCTCGTTGCTCGGTCGAGGTTTTGCGGAGATAAATGCGAGTGGTTTCAATGCTTTCATGACCCATAAGGTCGGCGAGGAAAGCAATGTCGTTGCAGCGCTCCAAGAAGCTCTTTGCGAAGCGGTGACGGAAGGAGTGTGGGTAAATAACCACAGGGTCGATACCATATCGGACTGCCAGCTTTTTTAACTGCCCGGAGATACCTCTGGTGGTGATTCTATCTCCATATTTGTTCAAAAAAATGAAGCCGCTTTCTTGGTGCTTATCGAACAGCCAAGAAAGGGCTTCATTTTGCAGAGCCTTGGGTATGTATATTCGTCGGAGCTTACCACCCTTCGAGTACAAATCCAAATGCCCAAGCTTGATGTGTTCCGCTTTGATCTGTATGAGCTCGCTGACCCGTGCGCCGGTTGCGGCCAGAAAGCGTATTACAAAATACCAGAACAGCTCGTCATCCCGTTTGAGGCAGGTTTTGAAATACTCATAGTCGGCCTCGCTGATGACATTTTCCAAAAAGGCCTTCTGCTGCACTCGCACAAACGGCATTTTCCATCTCTCTTTGCCGATGCTCTCCAAGTAGCAGTTGATTGCCCTCAGACGCAGATTGACGGTCTTGGGTTTGTAGTTCTCAATCAACCACACCTTATACGCCCGCAGGTTCTTTTTCGTGATACCGTCGTACTGCGAGCTGTATTGCCGAATGGCAAAAAGGTACGAGGATATCGTGTTTTCCGAGAGGTTTGTACCCCTCAAGTGTCTTTCGAATTCTTCTATCATAGTGAAAGACCTCCTTTCACTATGATATTATACTGTGTTCCTTTTACAGCCCTTTGACCAGCGGGAGCAATTCCTCGATTCGCTGGACGATGCGGTGCTGCTCGGCGAGTGGCGGCAACGGGATAAGAAAGCGTTCAATTCTGGCTATTGCCAGCTTGGGCTGCCCGACCTGCGTTGTTGCCTCTGCAATTTGCTCTTGAATCATCCCAGACTGAAGCACTTTAATGAGCCAATCCTGATTCACGCCGGCGAGAACAAGCCTATCTGCATTTTCGGTCAGATTTGCACCGTCGAGTTCGTCTGGGATTTTTCCGACTCGTCCAATCGTTCCGGCAACAGTGATGAAAACATCAGCCTTATTGATTATGTACCTTGAAATTGAGGGGTAAATATCTTCTGGGACATACAATAGCCGGTCGGTTGAAACACCGCCATCCATCATATCTGATACTCTGATATAGACATGACCCGTGTTGTATTCGGTTAGTTTCCTGCCCGCAGGAATTCTCTTGCCGCCCAACACTGCAGCGATTGTTACAAGACGACACCAGCACCAGTTTTCCGGTATCTCAAAGGGCAATTCATCGTCGATACGGCGCTCCACGCCGTCCAACTTCTCATAATGAGAATTATCCCGTCTGAAAATGACGGATTCGTGCTTGTCCTTCTTGATTTTACCTTCCTTGATGAGCCGCTGCTTTTCCGCCCGGATACGTTCCAGCAGAGCCTCTGCAGGCTCGTCAGACGGGTCTTGAGGAACCAGCTTGCCCTGAACAGCTTCTTGCAGTATCGACTTCTTGAGAGCTTCTGGGAAGGTTGAATTTAAGGCTTCGGTTTTTTGGTACGCCACATCATATGCAGAAACAGCAGAAGCAACCTCATCAATCTTCTCAACGATACGCAGCTGTTCCTCCAGCGGAGGTATCGGCACTAATAGAGAGGTCATTGTTTCCGTGCCGACTCTGGGCATCTTCACGCCGTAGGTGATGCTGTTAATGAGATTATCGACATAAGGGGATTTCAGATAATTGACGATGTAGTTCGGATTGATTCCACCGTATATGCGGAATGGTACGATTTCTGGCGTGCAAATACCGTCATCAGGGGCGACAAGAATCTTCAATAGATATGGGCGTAGCTTGCTGTAGAGAATGTCACCCTTTACAAATACAGTCTTGTTACCAACGGCTTTGCGTTCACCGACTGTTTTATGTTCTAAAAGCCTGCCGCCTTTCTCAATGTCCTCTAAATCCAGGCCCCAAATCGAAGGATCGGCACTTGTTGCATTTACTTTTTGCTTTGTTTCTGCATAGGACGAAATGTTGCCCAACCGCACCCACTCCCACGAATCGGGGATGTCGAACGGCACCTCATCTGCCAGCGACCGCACTTCATCGCCTATTTTCTCATAAGGAGTATTATAAGAAACTGGCCATTGCTTGAAGAAAAGCATATTATTTGATATTATAAAAAAGATAGGAGTCTTGTAATAGAAAGGAGCACAGCATGGCAAAGCAGGAACTCTCTCTGAAAAAACAATACCAGCGGCTCACGCAGGCCAAGGCGCAGGCAACCCGGAATGGACAACCTACCCCTAAACTCGATAAGAAGATCGAAAAGATGAAGGCAATGATGGGCAGCACCGTACAGAAAGTGCCGGCTGCAAAACCAACTGCCAGCAAGTTCGTGGACTACAAGGGTGTCAACAAGCTGCCCATGCAGGGTGGTGCCTTCACTCCGAAATAAGATTTGCAATAAATCGTTCATTGCACGGAAAGAACAGGATTATAGAATCAACTATGTTTAGTGATGGGCAGATCCATATTGCAAAATGGGTGCGGAATGCATTGGATCTTAACGACGGAGATGAGCTGCTTTTCGAAGTCGTTGATAACAAAATAATCTTTACAAAAGCCGAGGGCTAGTGGGAAGCTCCTCGTTGCCCCGCTGACCCAAAATGTATGAAGCGAAAATGACACGCCCCAAAAGTGAACGCCGATGTTTTGGTGCACTCTTGGGGCGTGTTTTTCATGTTCAGTTCACTCTGTCAAAAGGTATGCCTTTTGGTGCATAGAGGGCCAGCTCTAATGGGGCTGGCCCTCTGTTGACTTACTGGAGTTACATCCAAATAAGGAAGAAGTAGAAATTGGCAGTAAAAAAGTTGGGATTGCCATTTCATCCTGCGCTCGGTATAATAGTAATATGTCAGAGATATCCATGCATGAGAAGATGTTCGTTTATGGAGGAACGAGGAAATGGGAATGACTGTTATCTGTTTTCACAACAATAACGAAGAGAATGGATACCTTAGCAACTGGTATCCTTCCACATTTACGCACAATGGTATCACCTTTTCCTCAATGGAGCAGTATATGATGTACCGCAAGGCACTTTCCTTTGGCGATGAAAAGGTTGCCACACAGATTCTTGCTACGGATAATGCTGCCGAGATAAAGGCTCTTGGACGGCTTGTATCCGGCTATGATGAGAGCCTATGGAACGGTATTCGACAAATCGTCGTCTATGAGGGGCTTTTCGCAAAGTTTACGCAGAACCCTGATCTAAGGGAGAGACTGAAAGATACTGGAAATGCATTTCTTGCTGAGTGTGCTGTAAATGATCGGATTTGGGGCATTGGTTTATCCATGCGTGATCCAAGCAGACTTGACCGGGCAAAATGGCAAGGCCAAAATCTACTTGGTTATGCCCTTATGATGGTGCGTGAAAAACTCTAAGAGGGTCTTGTCATTTCATTCCATAGGCACCTAAACAATTATACAGAAAACAAAATAACATCAAGGAGAAAAACTATGAATAAAACCGAACTGATTGCCGCAATGGCTGAAGCGAGTGGCCTTTCCAAGAAGGATTGCGAGGCTGCTCTCGCTGCATTTATCACGACTACCGAGAGCGCTTTGAAAGCTGGCAACAAAGTGCAGCTGGTGGGCTTCGGCTCTTTCGAGGTCAAAGAACGTGCTGCCCGTACTGGCAAGAATCCTGCAACAGGTGAGCAGATTGATATCCCTGCATCTAAGGCACCTGCGTTCAAAGCAGGAAAGGCTTTCAAAGACGCCATCCAGTAATTTGAAAACCCATAGAGAGGCACTTACGGTATTGATCCGTAAGTGCTTCTTTTTTAGCTAATCTCATAACGCCCCAACGCAACTGCCGTTTAATTGCGGCAAATTCGCCACAAATAAAATGCAGTTTCTGCTTTCTATTGCTGATAATTTGTACGAACCTGTTGTTGGTTACCAAACCTCCTCGTAAGTATTGATATAGATTACTTCACAGGAGGAATGCAAAATGAAAAGTTGCCAGTATAAGAGTTCCGATGAGCTACCCCTTATCCTCAATGTTCAAGAGGTGTCCAATTTCCTCGGCCTCGGGCTATCTCAGGTCTATGAGCTTGTGAAGCGCATCGACTTTCCTGCCTTCAAAGTTGGAAGTCGTATCTTCGTGCCGAAAGATAAATTCCTTACCTGGCTAAATGTGCAAACAGAAGAGAAGGACTCTCTCTTCTATACGGAGTGACAAGGATGGACGATAGTAAGATGCCGCGAATCCGGCGCAAAGAAGATCTTCCGGATGTGATGACGATGCCGCTCGTTGCAAAGACCCTCGGATGCAGTCTTACGGTTGCATATAGACTTCTAAAGAGAGATGACTTTCCCCATACAGTAAGTGGTCAAAGGGTCTATATTGACAAAGGAAAATTTCTCTTGTGGCTTGATGCTCAGACGCAAATGGAAAAGAGAGATCATTATGGCTGGTAGGCAAAGAGCGAATGGCGAAGGCAGCATTCGAGAGAGATACCCCGGCTGTTGGGAAGGTCGATATACTGCCGGCTACGATATTCTAACGGGAAAGCGTATTCAAAAGGGCGTTTTTGCTAAGACACGAAAAGAATGCGCAGCGAAGCTGGCACGAGCCATCCAACAGGATACAGGGCCTTATTATCGCAAGGGCAAAGGATATGATTCACAGCCCCTTTCTACATGGATTCGGCTTTGGTTTGATTCCTACACAAAGCCAAATCTTCGCCCCAGCTCAGCAGATGGTTATAGGAGCATGATCGAGAACCACATCATCCCGGTTTTGGGCCATATCCAGCTTTCAAAGCTCAGCTCAATCCAGATTCAGCGCTTCTACAATGATCTGCACACACAGGGCCGCTTAGACAACCATGGAAATCGGAAATATGAGCCATTGTCTGCAAGCACCGTGAAGCACATTCATGCGGTATTGAGCGGCGCTCTGAAACAGGCAGTTAAGGAGCGGATTATTCCCTTCAACCCTTGCGATAACTGCAAAATCCCAAAGCGTGAAAAGAAAGAAATGCACGTCCTGCCGCAGGACAAGATAGGTGCATATCTGGATGAGGCAAAGCGACTTGGGGTCTATGCGCTTTTCTATTTGGAATTGACAAGTGGGCTTCGACGGGGAGAATTACTTGGCCTGGAGTGGGCCGACTTGAATCCGGAAACACGAATGCTGACGGTTAACAAGCAGCTCACTCGTTCTGGGGGAGAGTTGTGCATTTCTGTACCGAAGACTGAGAATTCGATTCGAACAATAGCTCTTCCGGAGAATACTGTTGCTTTGCTCATAGATGAGCACAACAAGCATCCGGATAGTCCCCTCATGTTTTGGTGTCCAAGAACTAATGGTTACTGGAGTCCGGACTCTCTTCGACATTTACACAAACAAATGCTCGCCGCTGCCGGAGTGGATGAAAGCGTTCGCTTTCATGACTTGAGACATACATTTTCGACCTTAGCAATTCAGAGCGGCGTAGATGCAAAAACGGTCGCTGGCATGCTCGGCCACTATAGTGCCGCATTCACGCTGGACACTTACACGCATGTGACAGAACAAATGAAGCGAGGCGCGGCTGAAAAGATCGGCGTTTTTATGAACGCAAGTGTCAATGTGCAGGTTAATGTCGTTCACTCACCGAGTGCGGTAGTGCGTGGTGATTATGAATCGGATCTGGCTAACTGCCTAAACCCGTCGAATTCGACGGATTTAGATCCAACATCACAGTAGACATTGAACAAGGAAAAGGGACTCTGAAATCAGCAATTTCAGAGTCCCTTTTTTCGTTGGTCCGAGTAGTGCGACTCGAACGCACGGTCTCCTGGTCCCAAACCAGGCGCGATACCAACTTCGCTATACCCGGATGCATTATATTATTATAACAGGTCAAAATGCGCATGTCCAGTCCTCTATATAGCTTTTTGCATTTTTGCATTTTATGGAATCCTGCGCTCTAAACGCCATTGAGTGCGTCTTGCACAGATTAAATCTGCTATGTTAGAGTCAGGGCTGTTTCGACCTTTTGTAATTGCGCTGGAGTGTACTCTGTATAAAGGGATGCCTCTATTGTATTCCCATCTTCATCAAAGAATTCAACGGTAAATGCTTTGCCGTTACCGAGTACATCGACAATGGTTCCTTCAGTTCCTGCTTTGACCCCAGTTTCGGGATCATCATTTTTCAAGGTAACGGTATCGAAAAGCTTCAACATGGTTATTTCCTCACAGTCAAAACGAGTATGCAGGGATCACATATTTGCTCCATGCAGCAGCCTGCTCCATACACTGCTGATAGTCCGTTCGCAGTTCATCCGTCAGAGCATAGACCAGCCGCTTCACAACAACCTTATTCTCTGCAATCGGTCGGAATTTGAGGCTAATAAGGTATTCTTGTCCATCGCTGCACTGTGATAGAGACAGGAGATTTGTACCCGTCTTTCGGATCCAGTTTTCTCCCCAGACGATCTCGCCGCAATGTGGACACTCGAAGGATACAACGTAATCATCGCTCAGAGCATCGCCAATATCGGCATAGGGCTCTTCAAACTCGTAACTCTCAACGATGCCATTTCTATTCTCTACGGTCTCCTTGTACTCGTTCAGCCCCCTTATGAGGTCTAAATGTGTACAGAGAAGTGCTGTGCTCCTTGCGTCATTTAGGGCATCGTGGGAATCAAATGCAACCTCGCCGACGATCACCAATGCATTGGGCAATGCGTATTGCTTTGTATCGTGTGTAACTTGATCCACAAAGATGTTCTGTAGATTGAAACACGGGGGCATAAAGCTGGTATCAATATTATGGAGATCCATATTCTTTCGCAAAATACGAAGATCTTCCGTCCCCCAGACCAGGAACACAAAGTCATCGCCACACCAATCGCAGAAAGAATTAAACACCGTATGGAACCCTTTCCCTTTTTGTAAATCCCGATTGGAAAGTTTAGTGATCTCCGCAACCTTGGGGTGAAGCTCTGTATAGTACTGAGGCGCAATCCGTTCATTGAAGGAGTCTACCACTTCAAGAGTCTGATTTAGCTTGATTGCTCCGATCTGAATAATCTCACCTGTCAAGAAAACCGGATCTTTGACCATCTCAGAAAAGGTAAGCGCCTGATTCCACTCCATATCCATGACAATGTACTCCACGGCAATTGCTCCTTCTTTCGTTCGATTGTAATCATCATAGAGCTGTCGGTGTCCAAAAGAACGGACAATGCGAATTATCCCTATTGGCACCTTGAATACAGATGATTATCAAATTACCTGCAAACAAAAAAAGCCCCTTTCGGGACTTGTGATTTACACGAAAAAGATGAGCCTTGACCACCAGCAAAAGCAGTCAAGGCTCATCTTTCGTTCTTAGTATCTAACATCAATTTAACCTCGCTTTCTTGAGTTGAGAGGGAGTTAGCTGTACATTGGACTCACCCTTTCTGTACCTATAAGATAGCATAAGATAGACAAAAAATCAATGCAGGAAAGACACAACTTATCTTTCAAAAAACTAGTCATTACAATGAAATGTGGCGCGAATGTGCAAGACCAGATTGACATCTCTGCGCGATTACTGTACCATTAAATTGTTGAGGGCTTTCACACATGTAGTGAAAGCCCTCATTTTTCTGTTATTGACTGAATCCTCTGGCTGCATACAATGCCTGCTTTTGAATTCGATTTCTCATGAGTTGCCGAAACGTAATGGGTGCCACGACCTCAAGGACTGGCCCGAAGGACAATACGCGGATCAGCAACTCTGTTTCATCATCTTGGTCATATCGGAGTGTGATTCGATATAGCCGCTCGTCCAGCTTCTGCGTCTCCTTTTCAAAATGGGAGAAATGCAATAGGACACGCTCCAAGCCATTGCGCTCATCATGGAGAAGTAGCGTAAGTGCTTTGAGGCGTCCTTTCGGCACGGTCACAGCGCCTGGGTCATATTCTTCCAGCAGCTCGCAGGAACGAATACGGGCCATGTTGATCGTGTTCATCCTCCTCATCCCCGTCACTAAGATCCGGAATTTATCGTCCTTCTCCGAATACTCCAAGCGGTACGGATTGCAGACAAAAGAATGGCGGACTCCAGTATGTCCGTGGAATCGAATTCGCATCTTCCGATTCTCATGGATCGCTCGCAATACCATGCGAAAGCAATGAACATAATTGGGATCGGAATAGGGATCTCCGTCTGCGTACTGGTCAAACCGGACGAAGGTATCCTGGGTATATAACGGTTCCACGTCTTCGAGACCTCTCATGTCTGGATCGAATAAAGCGATCCTCGGATCTGAGAGAAGTGCCTTCAGCCATCGCTTTTGCAAAGTGGTTAAAGGCATTGTCGGCTTTCCTCGCAGCACCGTATGGTAGCCGCTGTCCAGTAACGGCCATGCTCCGGACTGCAAGGCGGCAGGAATGGACAGTACGCTTTCTGCAAACGCTTTTTCCTGCACGATAGCAGTCAGTTTGCCAGTTGTCAGTGTATTTTCCGCAGCCTCGGACAATACAGCGGCAACGACATTGAAGTAGCTGCCGTAGATCTCACTAAACAGCATCTGTCTCACCCCCATAAATGGCTTCCATGTGCCTGAGATCATCATTGAAGGTTTTAACAACAAATTTGTTGCTGCATTGAAGGTCTACTATGCGACCGATGAAGGTTCGAATCCATGGCAGCATTTCCGAGGCATCATAGACATCCGCCACGAAGCGGCAGGTCTGTTCATCCAGAATCTCCAGACGGCCGTGGCGCTTTTCCCGATCCAGCCGATGGAGAATAAAGTCCTCACCGGGATCGAAGTGAATCGTCATCTCAATATGATCCAGGTTATAGTCTTGGCCAGTTGAAACACCCCAGAGATGCTCATCGAATTTCTGCTGGAAACCTAAGTACTTTTCATACTGCTTTTCAACGCTTCCGGCTGTGACTTTCTTGATCGCGTCCAAGCGGAAGAATATCAGGTGCCTGCCACGGTAGTGGTAGCCGAGGAGATATTGCCTGCCGGATTGTGTGCTGCTGTAGATCTTCAGCGGGCAGACAGTTCGCTGGTAGTCGCGCCCATTGCGCAAGCTGCAGATAAAGAGCTCCACCGCTCGTCGTTCGCTGATTGCCAGCAGCAGATCACACAGAATATCGCTGTCAAGCGCATGCAGGACATAGTGGTGTTTGAAACGGAAGATATCAGAGGGCTTCTCCAGCTTGTCCATGAGGAAAGAACCTACCACGCCGAGAGAATCTGCTTCCGAATAAAAGGCAAGCGCGTCTTCCCAAGTGTCCAGGTCAATGGAGGAATCATCCGATCTCCGATACAGAACTTCACGGCCCCTTTTCTCCGCACGCAGAAGGCCAAGTTCTTCGTATTCTTTGAGCTTCTTTCGCACGGTAGACTCATCCAAGGAGAAGTCCCCGTTGAAATGCGAGAGATAGTCGTCGTTGATCCGGTCAACAATCTCCTTGGAAGATAGCACGCTGCCATCCGCAAGGATGTCCAGAATATAGAAGTGGAGCGTAATATCCTTATCCGTAAAGCTCTTTGCTTTGAATGCCTTATAGAGAGGATTACGCGGGACTCTTCTGCTGTCCAGAGAGAGAAATACATTTTTCCCGGATGACTCCTGGTGAAAGGACATGTAGTCACCCAGCCAGCTTTCAATTCTGCGCCGTTCATTATCATAGCTTCGAGCGCTCTTCATTCCATACTCCTCCCGGCTCTTAAAGCCATAGACCTAAACCTCGCGCATATAGTTCCGGACCCGTTCAATGCTCTTGACCAACTCACTATAAGCCATGTACTCCACCTCCTCTTCACCAGATAGTATCACTTTAGATTATCAAATGTCCAAAAGAACGGACAGCTCCTAAGAGTCCCCCCCAGGAGCTGTTTGCGGTAATGCTCAGCCGACCGTTACTGATACACTCTTTCCGCTGAAGGCCACTCCGTACTTATAAATCGTTGAAACGCCCTTACTGAGCATTTCAGTATCATATTGCCTGTCATTAATCTGCTGTAAAGCAGTTTCAGATAGCAGTTTCAGCTTTTCTTCCGTACACCCTTTTTCCGCCTTCAGTTCGATTAGAATGCCAGGTAGATTCGCACGCTTGGGCATCATCTGGATATCGTATCGACCTTCTCCAGATTCTCTGTTAGAGGTTGTGTAAGCTCCGCTCAGCATTGCGCATAGGCCAAGCATAAACCCGTGATAGAAATTTTCGCCGGCTGTATCGAAGCTACTTGCGGACTGAAGAAGAAGGTTATGGATGAGCTCTTGTATGCGTTTGCTGTCACCGGAGTAAATGGCTTCCTGAACGGAAACCGCAATAGACTGAGGAATAATACGATTGAGCTTTTGTAAGATCTCCTTGTTGTAGACAAAGGAGATCTCTTTATTCGGAAGTGCGAGTTCGCAGATAGAGTCGATACCAAAAGACGAATCTACTTTAACTGCATTCAGATAACCGGCAACCAGCAGGAAGCTATAGATGACCGAAGGGTTTTGCTTGATCTGTGGGTATATGACATCGGTATCGATATAGGACACGATTGTCTTCCCGGAAACAAGGGATGTCAGTTTCTCATAGGTATCCTGATCCGCTTCCTCAAGCAGCTCTCCGATGATATCGTTACTACCAGTAGAGAGCCAGAACGCTTTCGGTTGGCAGCCGTTGTTGAAGTAGTTGATCACAGACCACGGATTGAATATCTCCGCGCTTCCGAAACGGTAGCCATCGTACCAGTCACAGATCTCATCATATTTTTCAGCAACGCCATAGTACTCCGCCATCTCTCGAACTTCGTCTGGAGTTAAGCCGAAGTAAGAGCTGTACTTGCTGTCGAGAACAGAATTGATCGTGACATTATTTAGTCCGGTGAAGATGCTCCCTTTTGCAACGCGGAGGATTCCTGTCATCAGGCCAAAAGACAGGTGCCTATTATCCTTGAGGCCTCCGGAGAAAAGGTTCCGCATGAGAGGAATCACCTTGTCGCAATATCCGAGTGAGTAGCCCTGCTGGATGGGAGTATCGTATTCATCAATGATGATAATTGGCGCAACCGCATAATGCGCATGAAGCATTCTAGAGAGATTCATGAAGGACATGGCGATATCCGTTTCGCTGGCAGTCCCGCCAAGGATGCTTCGCAGATACTCTTTGTCATAGGCGCTGAGCTGATCGCTTTCCAGTAATTCGATGTGCCGCTGCACTTCATTGCGAATGATTTGGTAGATCGACTGATATGTCGCTTTCCAGTCCTCGCACTTGACATCTTTGAAGGTCACATAGATAACGGGGTATTTCCCCTGATAGCTGCGATAGTGAGTTCCGCACTTCCAAATCTTTTTATCCTTGAAATAGATGGAAGTATCTTCATCCGATTTCTCGAAGAAAACACGCAGCATATCCATATTCAAGGTCTTTCCGAAACGCCGAGGGCGCGTGAACAGGGATACCAGCGGACGTTCATCGAGGAAGTCCTTGATCATCATCGTTTTATCAATGTAGTAGTAACTTGAGGATGCCAGACGATAATCAGAGATTCCGATTGGCAAAGGGAGATTTGTCGGTTTGGCTGCCTTCACATAGTTGCCGCTTTTAATGCGTTGATCTACAGGCTTCTCCGCATTGGATGGGATCCGCCAGTTCCGTCCATCCTTTACAGCTCCCTGGATTCGACCGGCCAAGCACATTCCAGAAACCTGCCGATCCGTTATGCCCCATTCTTTCGCAGCCTCTTTGACAGTCATATAGTCAGCCATGTTATCCACCCCCTTCTCTTTCTCCGAATTCTATTATGCGCAAGGTTCAGAAGAAAGTCAATTTATTTCGGAAGTATATCGTATACAGGCAATATTCTTCTGGATCGAAAGTACCCCCTTAATTGTCTACCTGATGAGTTCGCAACTTTTTTTCCGTGATTTTCCTCAACGCAGAAGGTATCCTAAGACCACGAAAAGCGCAGACAGCAACACCATGAAGCATATGACTTGAAATCATAGGAGCTATCTCCGACGAGCCTTTTGGCGAAGTTGGAACATGAATGCGCTTTGTGAAAGACGCCAACAGCAATCCACACTATCAACATTAGCTCACTTATGGAGCATGCGGCTTCAGGCCGGACGATAAATGGTGAAAGTCCCTTTGTGATGATAACCAGCGGCGTCTTGTAAGATGTAGCGGCTGGCAGTACTGTAAGACTTCTGACGTCAGGCCTCGTAGCCAAAACCGTTTGAGTTTTACAATGCCAGACCGCTGCATTTCCAAGGAAAGGCACCAACAGCAGACGATCAGAATAGCTAAGATGGTGAAAGCAGGCGGTTCATACCCGTCGTTCGTGGGTTCGATTCCCACTTCATATGGTGCCTTGTTTTACAGAGAAAGATGCCAACAGCAACACAACATGCAGCCGACAGTAATCGTAACTATCTTGTGACCATGATGGCATCTTGTGAAAGGCCCGTACAGCAAAAAGCACTCTTGTCAGGGAAGTTTTGACCACGGCGTTACTACGCTGAAATTTACAGTTCCTTTTGGAACCGGGCCTTGTCTTATTATACTGCGATTGCGTTAGGAGGGATCATCATGCTGCAGTATCTAAAGAACGAAGCGAATCTGACCCATACGGAAAACGGAGCGGTTACATATCAATCCACCCAATCTGAGTGTTTGGATCTGTTTGCGACCATCGGCGCACTCCGACGGGAGAGTGACGAGGAGATCACAAATCGATTCCTCCGTGCATACGCAGAGAATGCTGATCTCGCCATGAAAACGCTGTTTTTCGCAAGAGATGTCCGTGGCGGTATCGGCGAGCGGCGCGTCTTCCGTACCATTCTGAAATGGCTGGCCAGCAATGAGCCGCGATCCCTGGAGAAGAACATCCAGTACATCGCAGAGTATGGCCGCTACGATGACCTACTGGCCTTGATGGGCACCACCTGCGAAGGCAAGGTGCTGCAGCTGATCAAAAAACAGCTGGCAGCTGACTTTGCCGCTCTGGAGGCCGGCGAGTCCGTGTCCCTGCTGGCCAAGTGGCTCCCCTCCGTCAATGCCTCCAACGAAGATGTGATCCGGCAGGCGAAGCGAATTGCCCGTGCGATGGGTATGAACGACGCCCAGTACCGCAAAACGCTGAGCGCCCTGCGCACCAAGATCAGCATTATCGAGAACAACCTGCGCGAAAAAGACTACACCTTCGATTACTCCAAGCAGCCCTCCAAGGCCATGTTCAAGTATCGTAAGGCCTTCATGCGAAATGATGGAGACCGCTATGATGAATTCATGAGCCGTGTCGCCGAGGGTACGGAGCAGCTCCACACTGGCACCCTGACGCCCTATGAGATGATCAAGCCCTTCTTCGGTCGCGACGATATCTCCGATCAGGAGCGCAAGGCCATTGACGCAACATGGAAGACACAGGAGGATTTCACTGGCGGTGAGAACGCTCTGGTCGTCATTGATGGCTCCGGCTCCATGTACGGTGGTGCTGATCCCATCCCCGCCACTGTGGCGCTGTCTCTTGGTATCTACTATGCCGAGCGCAACACCGGCGCATTCCAAAACCACTTCATCACATTCTCTGAGAATCCCAAGCTGGTGGAGATTAAGGGCAAGGATATCTACGAAAAGGTGCGGTACTGTCACCAGTTCAACGAGGTCGCCAACACCAATATCCAGCGTGTGTTTGAGTTGATCCTCAAGACTGCCGTGAAGAACCGTGTGCCCCAGAAGGATATGCCTGCCAAGATCTTCATTATCTCCGATATGGAGTTTGACTACTGTACTGAAGATTGCTCCTTGACCAACTTCGAGTATGCGCAGCGGCTCTTCGAGGAACATGGCTACCAGCTGCCCGAGGTGATGTTCTGGAATGTGGCAAGCCGTAATCAGCAGCAGCCCGTCAAGATCAACGACCGGGGCGTTGCGCTGGTATCCGGCTGTAATCCCCGAATCTTCTCCATGCTGAAAGCCGGCATTCTTTCCCCCTATGCTTTCATGATGGATGTTCTGGGTTCCGAGCGTTACGCGGCGATCGTGGCATAATAGAGCTGATGCAGGAGGTGATAGCAGGTATGTTATCGCCTCCTGCTTTTTCTTTCCCAACAAAAGTGTTGCTGTTGGCAGAGATGAACCGTAAAATAAAGAGTATGAAGGAAAGGGAGATCGTTATGATTACGATTCAAGGTTTATATAATACTGCGGTCTGTTACACCCCCGAGTTGGAGGAGGCAGCCCGCAAGCAGATCCAGACCGTTTGCGATCAGGCCGAGTTTGCCGGCTGCAAGATCCGGATCATGCCCGATGTCCACGCTGGCAAGGGCTGTACCATCGGTACCACCATGACCATCCAGGACAAGATCGTGCCCGGTATGGTTGGCGTCGATATCGGCTGCGGTATGGAGACTGTTGAGCTTCGTGAGCGGGAGGTCGACTTTGAGAAGCTGGACGCCCTAATCCGCAGGGAGATCCCCTATGGCCGTGAGGTTCGAGACATTCCTCATGCACTGAACGCTGAGATCGATCTGACTCACCTCCGCTGCACAGATCAAGTCAATCTCAACCGGGCCATGCGCAGCATCGGCTCTTTGGGTGGCGGCAACCACTTCATTGAGGTGGATCGCGCAGAGGATGGCCGGTTGTTCCTGGTGGTCCACTCTGGCAGCCGTCATCTGGGCACCGAGGTGGCTGAGCACTACCAGAATGAGGGTCGGCGTGCCCTTTGGGGCGGCGCCCAGTATCAAGTTCAAGCCGCCATTGACCAGCTGAAGGCCGAGGGCCGGTTCCAGGAGATCCAGAAGACCATCAAGGCGCTCAAGAAGGAGCACGAGCTGAATATCCCCAAAGATCTGGCCTATGTGGAGGGTAAGCTGTTCGAGGACTATATCCACGATATGAAGCTGACACAGCAGTTCGCCATGCTCAACCGCAAGGCCATGGTGGATGTTATCATGACTGGCATGGGCTTCACGGCGGTGGAGACCTTCACCACCATCCACAACTATATTGATACGGACGCCATGATCCTGCGTAAGGGCTCTGTCTCCGCCAAGGCCGGCGAGAAGCTGCTGATCCCCATCAACATGCGTGACGGTAGCCTGATCTGCAGCGGCAAGGGCAACGAGGATTGGAATTGCTCCGCACCTCATGGCGCCGGCCGGCTGATGAGCCGCAAGGCGGCCTTCAATGCTCTGTCCATGGAGGAGTTCCAGAAGGAAATGGAGGGTATCTACACCACCTGTGTTGTGCCCGACACGCTGGACGAGTCTCCCATGGCCTATAAGAGCATGGAGGAGATCGTCGCTCAAATCGGCCCTACTGCGGAGATTATTGAGCGGATTCGCCCTGTTTACAACTTCAAGGCGTCCGACTAAAATAGAAAGGCGGTGTTGCACCGTGGAGGCATTGATTCAAGAAAAACTACATGAGATCGAGAAGCGGGAGAACTGCCGCATCCTGCTGGCGGTGGAATCCGGCAGCAGGGCATGGGGCTTTGCCTCACCGGATAGCGACTACGATGTGCGGTTTATCTATGTCCGTGATAGAGAAAGCTATCTCAAGCTGAATCGTCCGCGTGATGTGATTGAATTGCCAATCAACGATGTGCTGGACATCAACGGCTGGGATGTAGAGAAGGCGCTGAAGCTGCTCCACAAATCCAACCCCACCGTATTTGAGTGGTTTTCCTCTCCCATCGTGTATCAGACCACTGACTTCACTGAGGCGTTTAAGCCCGTCATGCGGCGCTACTTCTCGTCCAAGAGTGGCCTTTGGCACTATCTGCAGATGGCGGAAGGAAACTATCGAGAATACCTGCGCGGCGACATGGTGAAGGCCAAGAAGTACTTCTATGTACTGCGGCCAATCCTCGCTTGCCGGTGGATCCTTGAAAAAGGTACTCCGCCCCCAATGCTCTTTTCTGAACTGGCGGCGAGCCAGCTTCCGGACTACCTGGAGAAAACCGTTGCGAAGCTGCTTGATCTGAAGATGAACTCCCCTGAGGTGAAGATGATCCCGAGAATCGATATCCTCAACGCTTACATGGATCGGAGCATTGCAGAGGTGCGTGCTCTGGTGGAGCAGTATCCGAGAGAAATCACGAAGGACTGGGAGGAACTCAATGCGCTGTTCCTCGCCGCACTGGAGATGTGATCTTATGATGAAATTGCCACCACAAGTGAATACAGCATTTGAGATGCTTGAAGCGGCCGGCTATGAGGCGTACCTTGTTGGTGGCGCAGTGCGTGATTATGTGCGTGACAACAGTCCTGCGAAGGATTGGGACATCACCACCAACGCGCTCCCAGAGCAGGTGGAGGAGATCTTTACAGGCTACCACCTGATTGAGACTGGCTTGAAGCATGGGACTGTAACTGTTGTGATCGACCAAGAGCCTCTAGAAATCACGACCTATCGCGTTGACGGGGACTACTCCGACCATCGGCATCCGGACTCAGTCAGCTTTACCCGCAGCCTGAAGGACGATCTTGAGCGCCGGGACTTCACCATGAACGCTCTGGCCTACAACCCCAGGACAGGTGTTGTTGACTTCGTAGGAGGCAAGGCGGACATTGCCGGCGACCTTGTCCGCTGCGTGGGAGATCCAGATCGGAGATTCCAGGAAGATGGCCTGAGAATGCTCAGAGCCCTTCGCTTCGCCTCCGTGTATGGCATGACGATCGAAGCTGCCACGGCAACGGCCATCCACAGGAACAAGCACTTGCTCAAAGGTATCGCTGCGGAGCGCATTCTGGTTGAGCTTACCAAAATGCTCTGCGCTCAGGGCGCGGCAGGTGTTCTGCGGGACTTCGCCGATGTGCTGGCCGTCCCGATCCCGGAGCTCACACCCATGTTTGGCTTTCCGCAGCATAATCCACATCATGACAAGGATGTCTGGGACCATACCATCGCGGTCATTGAAAGTATCACCCCTGAACCGGTGCTTCGTTGGGCAGCCCTGCTGCATGACATTGGGAAGCCTTCCTGTTTCTCGCTCGCCGAGGATGGCATTGGCCACTTCTTCGGGCATTCGGATCAGAGTACTTCAATGGCGGAGAGTATCCTCAGTAGACTTCGCTTCGATAACGCCAGCAAAGAACAAATTGTAAGACTCGTTCGCTATCATGACATGCCCATCACGGCCGACAGGAAGCCAATCAAACGGCTTTTGAGCAAGCACGGTGAGGATGCTACCCGGCAACTGATCGAGCTGCACAAGGCAGATACGCTTGGTCAATCGGCCATCTGCAGACACCGGATCGCAATCTTTGAGGAAGTATCGCAAATGATCAATGAGATCCTGCAGGAAGAGAGCTGCTTCACACTCAAGGACTTGGCAGTTAATGGACATGATATGATGACATTGGGCTTTCAGGGACCGACCATTGGCCGTGTGCTGCAGGAATGCCTGGATGCAGTCTTGGATGAGCAGATCCCCAACGAGCATGAGACGCTGATGGCCTTTGCAAAGGATAGACAGCTGAAGAGTTAATACCAAAACGGCAATACCAAGCAGGTATTGCCGTTTTGGTATGCACAGGAACTTAGGTGGGTTGTAGGGTTTTGTCGATGGTCGTATAATGAGTGATGAAGCAAAGTGACAATCGTGAGGTTGCCTTTGACTTCGATTATGCTACTCACTTGTTCCGGCAACTCTCTAAATCGCATCACAAGGGAACATTTTCCCTATTTTTGCGTCTATATCAATAAGGAATTCATGTCTGATATGAAAAGGAGGCTGCTGATATGAAACAGAAAAAGAAATTGGTTATTCCCCTCTGTGTGATAGGAGTCATACTGCTACTTTGTGCGGGTGGCCTTTGGTATATGATAAATCACTCCATGAGTTTCTCTGTCGGACGCTGCTTAGTAGCGGACAACGGATCGTATATGTTCATCGATGGAAACTCACCCATTATCATGAGCAACCGAAAGGATAAGGAAGGTCTGTTCTCTGGCTTGGGGACCGGCGATAAGATTTTGATCTTCCACGATGGGATTGCGGAAACCTATCCAGGCAGGACCGGTGCGTATTGGTGTGTGAAATTGGAAGACGGTACGCAGGCCGATATTCCGGAACAGGTCATAGAAGAGCTTACGGAACTCGGATGGACCATTGTAGGAAATGAAGCTGATCCAGATTCCGTGACGCCTGAACCGGGAGCATACGCTTTTGAGGCGCAGTACATCCGGACCAATGGCGGACCTGAAGATGGCTATCCTTACCACACCGTGATCAGTTCCAGAGCGGAATTGGAAGCCTATTACGAGGCATACAAGGACATTTATAGTCTGGAACGAAGAGAGACAGTCTACTCCGACAGCACAATCGGCTTTTTGGATGCCTGCGACAAATACGATAACGCCTATTTTGAACGGCAGAATCTTGTTCTGATCGTACTGCAGGAAGGCAGCGGATCAATTCGGCATGAGATTACAGATGTGCGTCGTCACCGTATTGAGAACGGTGCATTGGATGGGTGGGACATTACGATTGACCGTAAGGTCCCTGAGGCAGGAACAGAGGATATGGCTCAGTGGCATCTATTCCTTGAAGTGCAGATGGGCGATGTGATCAAGGCCACCGACAAGGTTTGGATCAATGGAAAACAGAGCGAACGCACTCCGGCAATATCCGGTCTTGTTGGTATCAGTCGTACTCCGTCGATAAGCGCCTATCAGGATCCCTGGGGAGTGAAGCTTACTGCAAAGAATATTACCCCGTCTGGATTGACCATTGTTTGTACGCAGCAAGATGGAGAACCAACCGGTGAGCTGCAGACCGGCAGTTACTACGGACTCGAAATGCTGCAGGATGGCGAGTGGGTTGCGGTCGAGCTGCTTCCTATGGAGTATGAGCTTGCCTGGACGTCAGAAGCATGGATGATCCCTAACAATGCGGAAACAGAATGGGAAGTGAATTGGAGCCGCCTGTACGGAGAGCTTCCCGCAGGTTCCTACCGGATCAGCAAATCGGTTATGGATTTCCGGGGTACCGGTGATTATGACACCAAAACCTATTATGCAGGCTTTGATCTCGTGGACGCCGCTGACACAAGTAATGTTTCCTACGAACACGGCGGATTTGGCGTCAGTGTGCCGCTTCTTTCTGGTTGGGAATACAAGGTTGAGGAATACAGTGCCGATGGCATGAGCTATGGCGTCAGTTTCCGACCCGCTGGTGAAGATGGATGGATCGATTTCCAATATTGGCCTACATTCGGCGTCTGTGGCACCGGATTGTCAATGAAGGAATTTGGAAATGGTTCCATGGGCACCTACGATGGCGGTGCTATCTGGAACTTTATCAGTTACCCTGCCAGCAAAGGCAACTTTGTGGCAACGACCCAGGGTGTAAATAGCTGGTGGTCACGCTACGGCGAGACTGCTATGGAAATCATAACGCAGGTAATCTGCACAGACACCATCGTAGACTAAGGAGGGTACGCAGTATGAAACGAATTGTAGCGCTATGCCTCGCAGCGGCTTGCCTGATTTCTATGGTAGGCTGCGCAGGAGATACCAATATGGACGAAAAGAAACCAAACAACTCCGCATCGGCCTATGCTCTGGCACTGGCTAGCTATCCGGAGATGGCTCCCTACCCAAACGAGATGGAGTATTTTGATGAAAAGACCGGTGAGTTTGACAGCGATGGCTTTGATGTGGTCTATGACGCCTGGCAGTCGGACAGAAAGGCCCAACGCAGTCAGCCGGAAGGCTATGCAGACGGTCTGGAACCGTTCTTCGCCAGTTCAATCCGAGAGTTTCTCAGCAATTCCAACGGGGAGAACAAGGTATACTCTCCTCTGAGTGTTTACATGGCCCTCGCCATGCTGGCAGAGGTGACGGACAGTGAAAGCCGCCAGCAGATCCTTGACCTTCTAGGAAGTGAAAGCATTGAGGCTCTGCGCTCCCAGGCAGCCAGTGTTTGGAACGCCAATTACAGCAATGACGGCGCCGTGACAAGCATTCTGGCAAACTCCCTGTGGCTGAATGAGTCCGTAAATTTCAACCAGTCCACAATGGACAGTCTGGCAAAGAATTACTATGCGTCCTCCTTCCGTGGTGAGATGGGCAGCGAGGAATTTAATCAGGCCTTGCGGGACTGGATCAATGAGCAGACCGGAGGACTGCTGGAAGCGCAGGCCGATGGTCTGTCGATGGACCCCGAGACCGTTATGGCTTTGGCCTCTACCATCTACTACCGAGCCAAGTGGCACAGTGAGTTCAATGAGGCCGGAACGGAAAAGGGCCTGTTCCATCTGTTCAGTGCTGATGGAGAGACCGTGGAGTGCGACTTCATGCACAAGGGCGGCAGCAACACCTATTACTGGGCAGATCAGTTCGGCGCTGTTGCTCTGAGCCTGGAGGGCAGCGGCAAAATGTGGTTCCTCCTGCCTGATGATGGCGTGGCTATGGATGATCTGCTTGCCGATGAGCAAACGATGGAGTTCCTAAACAGCAATGGAAACTGGGAGAACAGCAAGCACCTGATCGTGAATATGTCCGTTCCCAAATTTGATGTTGTCTCTGACCTTGACCTGCGTGATGGCCTGAATGCGCTGGGTATTACCGGTGTATTCGATGCCACGGTGGCCGATTTCAGTCCCATGACTTCGAAAGTTGCAGAGATATTCCTTTCCAAAGCCGACCATGCAGCCCGCGTTGCCATCGATGAAGAGGGGGTTACCGCAGCGGCATATACCGTCATGATGATGGCTGGTGCTGCGGCGCCACCTGAAGAGGAAATGGACTTCGTATTGGATCGACCGTTCTTATTCGCCATTACTGGTGCAGATGGACTTCCACTCTTTGTTGGCGTAGTCAATAGACCGTGAACTGAAAAAAGGCAATAAGAAAACGGCAGTGCCACAATGTGGCATTGCCGTTTTCATGTATATCCGATGCATTGAGTTGTTTACCCCTCATAGGACTGCGGCTGGTAGCCATAGTGCTTGGCAAAAGCTTCATAGTCAACCCATTTCGGGTTGTCAAAGATCCTTGCAGCGTAGAGCTCAAGCGTGTAATGCTCCAGTTCTGCTTTCGTCTTTAACCAATAGGTGTGCTCCTTCTCCCACTCCAGGAGTTTATCGAACAAGTCTTCTTCGTGGCTCCGGACAATGAGCTCACGCACCAAATCGCGCCAGACATCGTTCCTGATGTCTCCAAGATCCGTCTGGATACCATTGCGGTACCCGTACTTCTTATCTCTCCCAGAACCAGAAAGAAGAATCGATTGACCAGTGCTGAAATGTGCGTGAAGATCTTTATGCGTGAGTTGATCTCTGTTAGGAACTGCCGGTAGTGAGTCAATAATCGTGCGCGGATACATAGACATACCTCCATTCTGGTAAGTCTTACGGATTATTGGTCGAAAATGCAACAAATCGATCATAATGAGCAAAAAAGGAAAACCGCGCCACACTGTTGTCGCCGTTCTGTGATATAATCGAACTATGTCGAATAATCAATTCCCTTTGGATCAGCCGCATCCGACCATCATCAAGAAACGACCGGATTGACAATGCACATATTATGTAGTATTATTGTAGTGCAAAGGAGGTTTGAACATGGATTCTGTGATGCACTGGGCATGTCAACTTCTACTGCCTTTAATATTTTTGCCAATGCCTTTGTTCGAGCAAAAGGCATGCCTTTTGCTGTCACGATTCAGGAGCCTGTAACAGCTGTGAGCCGCGAAAAAATGCTGGCGGACACCGATCAACTATTGAGCGAGTTCGCTTCTGACTATAAGAGGATGGCAGAATGATTTGGGTTACAGCAGAAGATGTCGTAGCGATTCATAGCCGTATCATTCAAGTTTCTGGTGGCATTGATGGTCTGCGTGATCGTGCTGGATTAGAAGCGGCTATTGCCGCACCCCTTCAATCATTTGGAGGAGAAGATCTTTTTCCAACTGACATAGAGAAAATCGCTCGTATTGGGTTTGGGTTAGCGTCCAATCACGCATTTATCGATGGCAATAAGCGAATTGGCGCCATGGTCACGCAACTGCTACTCAAATGGAATGGATATCAGTTCCAATTGGAGCAGAATGAGCTGGCCGATATGTTCATTGGTATCGCGGATGGCACAAAGGACGAAACGGAGCTTCGGTATTGGATCAACGACCATATTGAATAACGAAAAGGTTGCCTCACGCAATAATGTGAGGCAACCTTTTTGTTAAAGCCGACCTGATTTGACGAAAAAAAGCCGGGCTGTTTTGTCGGATAGCCGGAGTGTTTTGGCTGCATGGCCGAGTTGTTTTGTCATTTTATCGGCTGTTTGATGTGGCGAGCCACATTTCGTCATTTCATAGGCTCACTAAAGAAGAGAAACCATTATCTCAGCTTATCGTTTCGATTTCTCCAAGCAAATCATTTTTTCCTGAGTTGCTAATTTTATCTGCAAAATTGACTTATTTATGAGGACTAT
>ENA-UEYD01000799-UEYD01000799.1-human-gut-metagenome-genome-assembly--contig:-NODE-799-length-27110-cov-6.118004_pt1 | contig 27110 bp, 16 predicted proteins | sample MGYA00242907_ERZ507875 | MGnify/ENA primary metagenome ERZ507875 (study PRJEB26167, sample SAMN06115506) | human gut metagenome | host: Homo sapiens | place: China:Shandong | collected 2015-08-07...
GAGATTTATTTTCCATATATTTGCGCAGTGACAGAAACAAGTAATTAAAAACACGATATCATGGGAATTATCAACCAAGGCATTCTCGGAGGTTTCTCCGGTAAAGTGGGACCGATAGTAGGGTTCCGCTGGAAATCAAACTACTATATACGCGCACGGGCTGCCAAAGTCAGCAATCCGCGTACACCGAAGCAACAGGAACAACGTGGCAAATTTGCCACGGCATTCAGTTTTCTGAAAACTATAAAACCTTTCATACGCATTGGTTACAAGGAATTTACACAGGATAAATCCGCCTTCAACGCCGCTATGTCCTATACTCTGAAAAGAGCCGTGACTGGCAGTGGAAAAGAAATCAGGATTGACTTTGACCGGGCATTGGTTTCTATGGGAACCCTAATGCCGATATTTGAAGGTACAGCTACGCAAAACGGAAATAAGATGTACTTCAACTGGCAGGACAATAGCGGTATGGGGAATGCAGAAGATACAGATATTGCTATGTTACTGGTATACAACAAAAACAAAGAAACGGCCGTTTATGATACGAAAACTGCACTGCGCTCTTCCCAACACGCTGAACTACAACTTCCTTCCGACTGGCAAGACGATGAGCTAATAGCTTATCTCAGTTTTTGCAGTGCTGATGGAAATACTATAGCCAATAGCATTCGACTGTCGGTTTCTGTAATTGACACACCGGAAAATGAGATAGAAATACTAACAGAACCTATTCCTAAAAACTATAAAAATCCTACCTCCATCAAGAAAAAAGGGACTCAGATTCAGATAAAACAAAATTCATCATACGCTCCCCCCAAGGACATTCGGACATGGAAGTTCAAACCACCACTATGGACCGATATTTCACCCCAGGCTCCGCTGCCCTTAACTCCCTGCACACTAAGAGCCAATATCCTGTCAACAAAAAGTTAACTCCTTGCCGACAAGGTATTAACTTCCTGTTGATAGTTTTTACAGTTTACAAGACCCCCGCGTCAGTATCGCTATTCTGCATTTTTTTATTATTACTCTTGTAGTCGCGTCCGAAGTTGATGTTCCATGACAACGTAACACAAATCATGCGGGCAACATCATCGATGTGATACTGATAGCTGTATCCTGCATATTTGTTCCAGTCCTCCTCATTGCGTTTGTAATCCTTCTGGAAAGGATTGAACATACGCAGTCCGACATTCAACCGTTTCCAACGATATTGAAGGTCAATTGCATGTGCCTCTTCACCGGTAGCCAGAACTTCGCCAAAGAAATAATCACCATTATGCTGGAATTCAACAGAAGCTGTGAAGTTTTTATACATAAAGGTAGCAGCTACATCCCAACCGATGCTGTGCTGTGTATGGCGAAAATCAATACCGTTACTCCAATATTTACGACTTTCGATGCTTCCACTCAGTTGCAGCACATTCCAAAGCATACCTACACGTCCATCCAGACCGACAGTCCAGTCCTGGAAACTGGAATGATTAGCGTAACTATGGACAAATCTATCATCCTCACGATAAATATGAGGCATGATGGCCTTATCACGGTAGTTATACTGGTTGCGCAATCCGATATCCCATTTGCCCTTACTGTAATTCAAACGGAAAGTAGAACGGTAATAAGAATAAGGTTTCAGGTTCGGGTTACCACGTTCCGACTGCAAAGAATCGGTCAGTTGCTCTACAGCACTTAACTGCGAGAGCGAAGGATTCATTGTATTGACATTTCCATTCAGTGAGATGCTCCACTGATCGTTGAAGGCATACGTCAGGTTCAGACGCGGGTTCAAAGAATAGGTTTCATAATCTTCCTGCCCTATCTGCTGAAACCATGAGCGGGTGACACCCATTCCGAGACGATAACCCAGTTTACCCCATTTACCATTATACTGTGCGTAAGCATAAGTATCAGCCTGTTTCATCTGCGAACTGTATTGCAGCGTACCATTATAATCATTATCCGTATATCCCTGAGTATGACGTACGCCTGCACTCAATTTTCCTCCATTTTTAAAAGCTTTCTCATAGATACCTTCACCGATCAACGAATATTTTTTACCGCGTATCCCCGAATAGTAATCTACTACCGGCTCTCCGGACAACAATTCGGTATAGCTGCTACGATTCTTGGTATTAATATATGTGCCTACGACATTGAGAGCCAGGAATTGCTTATGCTTCAGGTTTTTCTGAAAATAAAGATCTAGATAAGGACTGAGGTTGCGGTCATGATTCCACTCTTCACGATCGGTTACGGAATTGGGAAATTCTTCGGTATACAGTTTGCCTTTCATTCGTAAATCAGGATCATTATAGTGAGAAAAGCCCACGGTAGCGTTCAGCATATACTTGTCAGTCTCTTGCAGATTATAGGTTACAGCACCCCATTGTTGCAAGTTCTTCTTTTTGTTTGCCTCAGCATACTGGCTGCGATGGTATTGACTACCATCTTCAAAAGTGAACGTTTCATTCTTATCGAACCATATCTCGTTGAAATATTGCAGGCGGTTACCGTAGTAAAAGCTAATCTCCGATTGTTTGAAATTTACTTTTCCCGTCAAATTATGATTGCCAAAGCCACTCTTCAGGCTTTGCATACCATTGTAACCGAAAGAGCCTCCCACTTCATAACGGCGAACGATGTAGTTTATCACCGCACCTGCATCGCCATAGCGCAGACCTGGATCTTCTTGAAACTCAACACGTATAACCTCTTCAGGCAACAGGGCAGTGACTTCTTCTTTTGTAGCTTTTCGTCCATTGATACAGAGTTGTACACTGCTACCATCGGTCATGCCTACACTGCCATCCATACTATTGACACGAAGCCGGGGCAACATCAGATGGCGCAACATGTCCACACCATTGTTTGATGCACTAATTTGTTTTTTACTGGGAAATATCAATTTCTGATCTGCCCGACTCACTCTGCTGGAAGCGGTAACAGTTACTTCACCCAACTCTTGCGAAGCGTCTGCCAAAGTTAGCGTACCTACATCAGCAGTACGTTCAAAGCCTTGGAGAGAAAGATACAACGATTGATAACCGATGCTGGAAATCGCCAGCCGATAGTCTCCGGCAACGATTTTCTGAAGTTTGAATTCACCCTTTTCACCAGTAGTAGTTCCGGTTACAAAGGCAGAATCTACGGTTTGCAACACTATGTTAGCATAAGGAAGCGGTTGCTGCGCTTCATCCACCAGTTTTCCACTGATATTTTGTGCCATAAGGCTGATGCATGCAGTTAAGCAAAGCATTGACAAGATAATCCTTTTCATTTTTAATATGTAATATGTAGTAGTTTCATCATGAATCGTTTACTTAAATCAAATAAAAAGAGGAAACTCCATTGAAGTTTCCTCTTTTTATCTCGAAATTAGAGTATAGCTGATTAGCCATTAACTCTTTTTTCTTTAATTCTTGCTTTCTTACCGGTAAGAGCACGCAGATAGTACAATTTAGCGCGACGAACCTTACCTACCTTGTTCACTTCGATGCTGTCGATAGCCGGTGATTCGATTGGGAAAATACGTTCTACACCTACGGTACCAGACATTTTGCGTACAGTGAAACGCTTTTTGTCTCCATGACCGGAAATCTTGATAACAACACCACGATACAGCTGTACACGTTCTTTGTTACCTTCGATGATACGATATGCTACTGTAACAGTGTCACCTGCTTTGAAGCTCGGGTGTTGTTTACCGGTAGCAAATGCTTCTTCTGCAATTTTAATTAAATCCATTGTTATTATTCTTAAATTGTTTGATCGTTACAACGCAACATACCAGGCTTCTCTCGTAGGTCCTGACAGCGATTGCGCGAAAGCGGTGCAAAGGAACGAATTATTCGGCAGATACACAAATAATTCGCTCGTTTTTTGCTTAGCGACGATCGCCTGAAGAACGGCTGGAACTACCGGAACTGCTGCTTCTTGTTGAAGAAGAACCGCTGCTGCGTGTACTGCTTCCGGAAGAACTCCGTACACTAGAAGAACTGCTTTCCTTACGTCCGGTACTCGGTGTAGTACTGCTGCTACGGCGGGAAGAGCTTGTATTGCTCTTCGTTTCACTACTGCTATTGGTACGCGTACTGCCACTGTTAGTACGAGAGCTGCCACTATTACGTGAACTACTATTATTGGTACGCGAGCTATTATTAGTGTCAGTAGCACTACTCTTCGTACTACTGTTGGTACGACGTGAACTGCTGCTGGTATTAGTAGTTGCACCGCTGTTCGTACTTTCCCTGCGGGTAGTGCTTGGAGTGGTAGTGCGATTGCTACTTGAACTACTGCGACGGGTAGTGTACACATCATCTCTCGACGGCGCACGGTCAGAGCCGGGACGTACAGTTACAGAGCCAAAATCCGAACGGCGGTGTGTTGTATAGGATTTTGTATCACGAATTCGATACGAACCATTATAGTATGGATGTTTGTAACGTCCGCGATAATAGCTCACATTATTATGATGCGTGCGATAGTGCCCTCCTACATACGTACGGTAGTGATACGGACGAGGGAAATAGAAATGATTGTGGTTGGTATACGTGATATAAACACGGAAGTACCAACGGTTTCCACTGGTATAGATGGGGCGGTAAAAATACTCCGCCTGCATAAAGCGGGCATACTGTCGGCTACTAAGCACCCAGCGGAGATCGTCATTACGTACATCCAGATAGTCATAATATCGGTTGAGTGCCCACTCATTACCATATAGCACATCGTCCATTACATAGCGTACACCGGAAATGAAGTCATAATTGATTTCATATACATCATTGTATTGTTCGGTGTTCAGGTTCAGCTCGTAAGCCATTTTATCTGTGAGGAAACGAGTCTCCTTACGTACTTTGCTATTACTCATAGCATTCGTGCCTGCGCTGCAAACAGCAGTACTCAAAGTGGCAAGCAGGATAAATAATATTCGTTTCATGATAGCGTTTTTTACTTAGTTTATGAATTGTCTATTCTTTGTTGGAAACAAAAATAGGGGAAGATTATCCCCTATTCATTTGTTTCTCTCTATTCTTATATAGGGATTTCCCTAATCTGTTTAGGACTTTGGGGATTTTGCCAATATGATGCCATCCTCTTTCAAAAGGATGAGATGTTTCTTATAGAGGTCGCCTACACCTTTCTTGAAAGTTTTCTTGCTAACGCCAAAAGTGGCATAAATGTCATCTGCCGGACTTTTATCATTCAGAGATATCTGTCCGCCATTATCCTTTATATATTGCAACAGGGTTTTCGAGAAGTCATCCACTTTTTCAAAGCCCGGCTTCTGAAGTATCAAGTCTATCTTACCATCCTCACGTACTTGCTTGATGAAAGCTTTCACCTGATCACCGGTATGCAAGGATTGGAATATCTCGCTATCATACAACAAGCCACCATACTTATTCTCAATGATCGCCTTGAAGCCTAAATCCGTTTTTTGCCAGATGAGGATATTCACCTCATCTCCGGCTTCATAAGGCGCTGCCTCTTTAGAAAGATAGCGGTCTACTTTGGCTGAAGCTACGATACGGTAGCTTTCATCATCCAGATGAGCATGGATAACGTATTTCTTTCCTACCTGCATCTTCATCTTCTGTTCACGGAAAGGCACGAAGAGGTCTTTCATCAATCCCCAGTTCAAGAATGCTCCATACTCATTTACCCATGCTACTTCCAAACAGGCAAATTCACCTACCTGTACCAACGGTGTCAATGTTGTGGCTACAAGGCGTTCCTCGTTATCCAGATATATAAATACATTCAATTCGTCTCCCGGCTGGCAACCTTCGGGCACATAACGCAAAGGAAGCAGGATTTCTCCATCTTCACCACCATCCAGATACATACCGAACTCCACTTCCTTGACTACCTGCAAGATATTGAATTTACCTAATTCGATGCTCATAATTTCTTTCGTTTGGGGCAAAGATAATGCAAACCGAAGGCAGTACAAAATAAGCTTGATTATTTTTAATGCTAAGATGCAGCTTATCTTCGCTTTTAAGCAAAGATTAAGCATAAGGCATAACTTTTCAATCTAAGCCATAACTTTTTTCTATGAACAAATCTCTTGGAAAACAGTTATTTTTGTATCGGGAAACTAAAGATAAGAAAAATTATATTCACCTTTTAAATACATAAAAGTTATGGAATTTCTAACAAACGAAAAACTTACGATTGTAGGAGCCGCCGGAATGATTGGTTCTAACATGGCACAGACTGCCATTATGATGCATTTGACACCCAATATTTGCCTGTACGATCCGTATGGACCGGGACTGGAAGGTGTAGCAGAAGAGATGCTTCACTGCGGTTTCGAAGGATTGAACCTTACGTATACTTCCGACATCAAAGAAGCGTTGACCGGAGCCAAATACATTGTATCTTCAGGTGGTGCCGCCCGCAAAGCCGGCATGACACGTGAAGACCTGCTGAAAGGTAATGCTGCCATTGCCGAAGAGTTCGGTAAAAATGTAAAAGCTTACTGCCCGGACGTGAAACATGTAGTAGTTATCTTCAATCCCGCCGACATAACCGGATTGATCACTCTGTTGTATTCCGGTCTGAAACCTTCACAGGTAACTACTCTCGCAGCTCTCGACAGTACCCGTTTGCGTAGTGAACTCGCCAAGCATTTCCACATTTCTCCTGATAAGGTAGAAAATTGCCGTACGTATGGCGGTCACGGAGAACAGATGGCTGTTTATGCTTCAACTGCCAAAGTAGATGGTAAACCTCTGTTGGAAATCATCGGCACACCTGCCCTTACTGCTGAACAATGGGCTGAAATCCAAAGCAAGGTAACCAAAGGTGGCGCTAACATCATCAATCTTCGCGGACGCTCTTCTTTCCAAAGCCCGGCATACGTTTCCATAGAAATGATTGCTGCCGCCATGGGTGGTAAACCATTCCGTTGGCCTGCAGGTACGTATGTACACAGTCATGGCTTCGACCACATCATGATGGCAATGGAAACTGAAATCACCAAAGACGGTGTACACTACAAAGAGTTGAAAGGCACTCCGGAAGAGGAAGCCAAGCTGAAAGAAAGTTATGCTCACCTCTGTAAATTGCGTGACGAAGTGATTGGAATGGGAGTACTTCCGGCTATTAAGGATTGGAAAAGCATCAACCCGAACATTGACTAAATTATATATAAGGGAATATCCCCGAGAACTCCTGTTTAGACTTTCCCTCTTGCGCTCACACAAACCGGGCGCAGGGGGAATTTTCTTTTATTTTTTCAGAAATCCTTTGGCTGTATTAAAAAAACTATTTATCTTTGCACCCGCAAACGAAGAAGGTGCCATAGCTCAGTTGGTAGAGCAAAGGACTGAAAATCCTTGTGTCCCCGGTTCGATTCCTGGTGGCACCACTTTTCAAAAGCAATCGGAATGTAGCGCAGTTGGTAGCGCACTACGTTCGGGACGTAGGGGTCGGGCGTTCGAGTCGCCTCATTCCGACACAAAAAAGGTCTGATTCTCAAAAGGAGTTAGACCTTTTTTGTTACATTCTCAATCCCCCAAACAACATTATTCTAATCCGATTCTATTATGCTTGACATCATACTGATCATATTAGGAAGTCTATGCCTCATAGTAGGCTTATTGGGATGTATCCTCCCTATAATTCCCGGACCGCCCATTTCATACGCCGGTTTGTTATTACTCCATATTACAGATAAGGCGCAATTTTCTACATCGCAATTACTGATTTGGTTATTTCTGGTAGTGATAGTGCAAGTATTGGACTACTTCACTCCCATGATTGGAAGCAAATACAGCGGAGGAAGTAAATGGGGCAGTTGGGGCTGCCTGATAGGTTCAATCGTCGGAATCATCTTTCTTGGCCCGTGGGGAATTGTTATCGGTCCTTTTGGAGGAGCTTTCATCGGAGAACTCTTGGGAGACAGAAGTGCAAAGGATGCCCTAAAATCAGGTATTGGAGCACTGATTGGTTTTCTGGTAGGGACAGTGTTTAAGGTAGTAGTTTGTGGATACTTCGTGTGGTGTTTCGTAAAGGCATTGATATAATTTCACCACAGAGTGACACAGAGTCCCACAGAGTTCTGATCTCAAATTAAACTCTGTGGGACTCTGTGTCATTCTGTGGTGATTATACTATTATCGTTGTAATGTAATTCCCATCAACCCAATCACCACATCATTAGAAAGAGTTTCAAGAACGAGGTGGGAAAGTTTCTTATCAGGATTCAAGGGCATTTCAAGCAATATGGCAGCACCACCATCCAATTCACGAGAGGCACCTGGAAAGCCTAATTCTTCTCCAAAGTTATTGCTGATCTCGCCTGTTTTAAGACGCAGGCGATAAAGTGCCGGAGCATGTCGGTTGAAAGCCAGATCATCTTCAAAGAAAATATGCTCAATGGGCGCCCAGTTATCGGGATTACGCAAAGCCATCTTATCGCAAGTACCATCTTTGTAATAAACACGGATCAGCCCATTGTCAATATGGCACTGCATGTGATTGGTGCTACCTGCCATAAGTAAATAGGCACGGGATGCCTTTCCTTTGAGAGAGACCGTCAAACTATCCGGATAATTATCCCACAAGGATGTGAAAGCTATATTTTGGCCCTCAGCAGGAGTACGGAAAGGAACTCCCAGCTTAGTATTCAACACTCCCTTCTGAACGGAAGAGCGAAGTCCGGAATCATCAATATCCACCGTATGCAAAGGATGGCACCATTCACCGATACCTTGCTTGGGTATCTGCAAAGTGGTATATGGAGACCGAGGTGAAAGATACTCATTACGGAATATATCTGTAACGGCAGAATTGAATTGTTCATCCATCACAACCGGTTCACACTTAGAAGAATTGACTTTAGCGAAGGCGGAGAACTGAGTAGAATCATCCTTATCTGCGGACAGCGGATTATCTACAGGAACCCACCATTTCATATCCCCTTGTTGCATCGGAACAAAACATACAGGAGCTTCAGCTGAAACAGCTTCTATCTGAGACTTTGTCGGACTACCAAGCACTTCCCCGCCCCATTCAATGCTAATTTCCACTTTTTCATCCGAAGAAGCAGGGACAACGACGGAAAGTATCGGACGGCTGATGGAGTTCTCTACCAATGTCCATGTTGCAGGCTTGCCATTGACTGTAAGCTTCGCCACTTCCGAGCGCTGAGCCGGAAACTGAAGTTCCAATGTACGTACCGCAGGTAATCGGTGGATGATTGCATAGGATGTTGCAGTTTCATTAGTATGCTTAAAGTCAAAATCAATATCCGGAGTATGCAGAGATGCAAAAGGCCAGGAGGAGGGTAAGCCGGGTTTCACCAGCAGGCGTCCGTTCATGGCATCAGGAAGTATACCATAGAGTCCTTGTATCAATACACGGGAAGCCACACCTATAGGATCCCCGAAATCACGGTAACACTCTCCACGAGCAGCATCATAAAAACTGATTTGCCCGAAGTTACCGGGGCTTTCACCCAGATACATACCATCGAGGACAGAACTCTTGAGCAGATGAAAACCTGCATCCGCACGTCCTGCCTGGAAATAAGCAAGAGCAGTATGCATCACTTCGGCAAAAGCAACATTGTTGATACTCCAGGAATAAGGCAACCAGTTCGTAGTGGAGATAGTAGCATAACCTTCATCTTTCAAACCATCACCATGAACGGGGATATGCGGTATTTCGCGATCCACATAACTGGTGGCAAGATAAGCTTGGAAAGGATCAGCGATGTCGCTATCCAATGCATGATAAATAGTCCATACACCGGGACTGGTATGCAGACGTTTATGCCCCATGAAATCCTGAAACTCAGCCCAATGTCCACGTTCGGGCATCCAAAGGCGGGCATTCAGAGCTTTCAGTATTCTGTCAGCTTCTTCACGATAGGGTGCAGGGTCTTCTCCAATCTTCTCGGCAATCATAGCTGCGAGGCGATTGGAACGATAGTTATAGGCAGAAGAATGAGTGACCGCACCACTATTATAATAAAGGGCATCACTTGCCCAGATGCAGGCATAGGCATCATAAAGTCCGTCATTATCGGGATCATAGTTTCGTTTTTCCCAAGCAAGGTGACGGGTCAGGACAGGCCACATACAGCGGGCGTATTCCAAATCACCGGTCCAGTTGAAATGCCACAAGAGTTCATCAATATAACAAAGATTCATGTCATAATGATGCATCTGATCGTTCCGACGGGGGTTACGGCAGATATAACCGTTACTATATTGGGGTGTTCCCCACTTCTTTTCGGAACGTGCCAAAGCAAGAGTTGAATCCTGTGCAGGGTGTGGAATCGTGTTCGGCACTTCTGTCACCTGACTGGCGGCATAAGCATTGAAGTGCGTACGGGCACGGTCGTGCCAACCTAAGGCATCACCGGTATAAGCAGCACGCCAGCCACTGAGAGGCATGCGCCAGCCAATAGCACCATGCAACCAGACTTCACCATCCCAGATGCCATCGGCAGCTACGGCAAGGGCACCACCCAGAGTATTAAAGTATGGATCGGGGGTTGTGATCCTAATACGTGAGGTAAGATCGGCACGGGCTTGTTCAGACTTATTATAAAGGGCAATGCCTTCCTCCTGTGAAGGTACTACTAAAGAATAGTCACGTACAAGTACATAAACATCCTGCCGGTCGAAAAGGGAGATACCCAATGATTGTAATTGTTGAGGTTGCTCGGGTGCATCAAAACAACCGGGAGGATCGGCCCCCATATCACCGTTACGACTCAATCTGTTCAGGCGGATTTCACTCAACATAGGGCGCAAAACCGCGCCTACAGGCATATTTACGGGGGTAATCTTCCAAATGGCAGCATCCTCATCCGCCAAAGCAAGAGCAGAGATTTGCAGCTCAGCATCTGTTCCCCAGGAGGGGTGCTTCAGACGATAGGAACGCCGTCCGGGAGTGTAACGAGACTCACACCAAGCGGTTTCTTCCAATGGAGTCACTGAACTATCAGCCAGTACGAGATGGAAATGTATATTCTTACTGTTGCGCTTTTCGTAGACAGCAAAAATAGGACGGTCACTCGTTTCCAGGCGGAAAGCGGTATGGCTGCCATAAAGGGCACGAGTATAGCGGTTCTTTCCATTGACACTTACAAAATCTTCACCGTCCGGGTGATATTGCAGGGTACGGGCAGCACCCCGCTTATGATCATTGTAAGAGATGGATTCGATGCGGTCGCCGGCACTTTGCGGTTTATTACCGGTGGTATATTGCGCATAGGCGAAAGCAGGCAGCAAAGAGATGAGGATATAAAAAAATAGTTGTTTCATTACTTTTCGGTTATGATAATAATTTTAGGCGCGGATTACGCGGATTACACGGATTCTTTTCCTGTAATATAGTGTGATGGCGCAGCCATTAATCCGTGTAATCCGTGTAATCCGCGTAATCCGCGCCTAAATCATTATCAGCATTTAGTTCATTACTGTACCGTTACGGCATCGGTTTCAAACCTTCCCAACGGACATCCCATGTTCCATCCTGCGGGAAGCCCGGGTTCTTCACCTGGCAGCCATCCCAACCGGCACACATTAATGCTACGGCAGTCAGCAAGCCTCCATTACCGGGCAGGTAACAGCGCAGACGACCATCCTGGTAGTTATGTCCGTTCTGCAAATACGTATTCGTGCGCTTATCCATCAGCAAGGCACCGACAGCTTTTTCCGGCTCGCCCAGACGAGTGGCATTCATGGCAGTCATCGGATAATCCCATCCCCAGGTCTTACCCCAGTTCCAGTTGTCCCACACCCAGTGCAGGGTATTCTTCATGTAGTCGTCACGAATGAGTTTATTCATCGGAAGAATACCTACAGACCCCAATACAGCCATGTGATCGCTGGTAAAACGAATATCTTTGTATGTATCAACAGCATCTTCAGAAGCAAGGTAAAGATGATCCTCATTATAGGCAAGCGGAGAAAGTTTATCAATCATCTCATCCCACTCCAAATTACGCTTCTCTCCGGCACGCTCGCGCCATTTCTGCGCAGTCTGCATGGCAAAGTGCCAGTAAGACAATTCGAAAGGCGGGTTGATGGTAGTAGCTGCACGCAGCGTCTCTTGTGCAGGAATAGCTCCCTTCAGAATGAAACGTCCGTGAAACTCATCATAAGTTGCAAAAGCATACATGAACTCGGCAGTTTCCTGCACCAGACGATTGTATTTCTTAATCACTTCATCCGAAGGATTGGCACGGTAGACAAGTTCTGCCAGATAGATAAAGTGTGGTTGTTGCCAGATCAGGAAAGAACCTACATTCGAGGGAGCTTCCGTACCGCTGGGATCGGTCATTTTCATCCAGCGTACGCCGGGGAACCCTTGACGACGTGCTATTTCACGAGCGACAGGCTCTACAGTTTCGTACCAACCCAGTGTACGGTCCAGCAGATTGGCATGTCCCCAAAGAGGTTGCCATGCCTGATGCCACCAGATCATTTCGAGATGGAATTTACCAAACCAGGAGTTATAAGTCAAACCTGTTTCCTGCGGAGGTACACTTCCAGCCGACTGGATAGCAAGCAGATACTGACTCAACAACACGCGACGTTCCAATTCTTTGGCACGCGGATCCGTGCAATGAGAGAAGTCAACGGCAGCACCATTCTTCCAGAAATCCGTCCAGTATGTAGCACTGGCGGCAGCAGTTTCGGTGAAAGCGGGCAATGCTTTGTCATCGGCATAGACAGCAGGTTCACTTTCGAATACGGTTCCCTGAAAATTCGGTGTAAACAGGCAGGAAAAGGCCAACATATCTTCTTCAGGAGTCAGTACGAAATAGTTCTTCGACTTCTCAGCCAGATTCGCCTTGCCTTCCCAACGAAGGGTTACGTAATAAGTTGTTTCGTCAAGTACACGCTTCAACAAAGCACTTTGAGCATCCTGGCGAACGATAGTTGTGGAATGTTTGTCGTTCGCATTCCAATTGCAGGCATCATCGGCATGTCCGCCTGTAGGATAAGGAAAACGCAAATTAACCCCCGCATGCGCACGACTGGTAACACAAGCAGAAATCATATCCTGGTTAGGATGGCAGACTGTCTGCACATCGAAAGCATTGCCATTCAACATGAAGTGGCTGGTGATTTCACCTTTCCACATATTCAGTGTCTGCTGAATCTCAGTAATATCAGAAGCTTTCACTCCCTCGCCCAGTTCGAGGCCTATAATGCCCAGATGCAGGCGATGCGGATTCACACGAAACCAATCGGAAGATTCTTTCTGACGGCCCGGTTCCTTGAACTGGCAGGCATAGAGTTCTTCGTGACCACGACCGAAGTCAAATGATTTCAGTGTTTCCTCATGCTTATATCCTTTAGGATTGGCGAATGAATGCCAACCCCACTGGCTCTGTGTGCCCAAGGGTACACCTTTACTATACATGGCCGGAAATGTCTGCAAACCGGTTGCATCTACCGTGAACGCAAATTCACCGTTGCCGACACTAAGCGAAGCCAACGAATCGAATGAGGATACTTGGGGATTGTTACGGGCCACCAATGCTTCACGGTCTATCGGAGCTTGTTTCTCCGAACCACAAGCCGTCAGCACGAAAGCGGCGAGAAGGGAATGAAATACTTTTTTCATGGTATTCTTTATAACAGATAGTTAGATTAATAGCTGGGACAAAAATAGCAGTTCCCGGTAAAGCAGGCGGTGCAGGGTTTGACGGAAATGATAAGGAAAATGATAATTTAGTGGCGAAGCCATTGATATTCTGACTATCTCAATTCCCCTCCTCCAGCTGGAGGAGGGGTGCCCAACGGGCGGGGTGGTAGGTGAGAGAAAAATTCCTTTATCTTATTATTAATAGGTATTTTATTGTTTTACCTACCACCTCCCCCTACGGGTACTCCTCCTCCGACGGAGGAGGAGAATTTAAGATACTTCCGCGTAACAATTCTCTCGCCGATAAATTATCATTTATCTGAAATCAAACATCAAATTCAACCTCAATCCCTCATCCCCCTTCTTGATACGGATTATTCCCGGTTGGCTCTGTGGACCGTGCTGACTAATAGGTTTGAAGCAACGGATAGCAGGAATATCGAGCAGGAAGGAAACATCTCCGGCAGGGAAGTCGGGCATGGTGTTCAGGCCATCCTGACGTCCGTGAGGTTCTTCGGGGGTAAATACTCGCAGGAATATCCCGTCACTCGCCGCATAAACCGTAAATGGAGCGGTAGAACTTTGCAAAGTTGCCCAGTAAAGATTAGCATGATAGCCCTTGAACTCCGGATAAACCAGACGTTCGGTACTTTCACCGGTGATTGTATTATTATAATCTTTCTGCCAAACACCATAATTTGCCCCCGGAATACGATTCTTCCATACACGATATGGACCGCGTCCCATCCAACGCATACCGGAACACTCGGACTCAGGATAAGAGAAAGTAAGGCCAAGATTCAGCACTTCCGTGTCAGTGAAAGCATCGTCGAAGCCACCACCACCGGAAGCTCGGTTCAGCAACACAGCATCCATCGAGAGCAATCCGTCCGGCGCCAGACGCCAAACAATAGAGTCCGCCGCACCACGATAACGGGCACAAAGAACCGCATCTCCATTTTCCGTACGAGCAGACAGATCAGCCAACACCATCTTCATCCCAACAGCAACAGGGCCATCTTTCAGCGGGATGATTCGTCCGTCAGCATTCCTCGTCACAGAAGTGATAGTGGCATCACTCTTTCGGAAAGAGACAGTGACGGCAGAAGAACGCAACGTAATCAGAGTATCTGTTTCCTCAACACGGCAATTACTTGCAGCCGCACTTTGCGAACCGGACGGATGAGCATCTGCCCCCTGCGGCTGTAACTCACCTTTCAGATAGTCTTTCGCGTAATGTATCGGGAATGTACGTGTACAGACACTCTCGCCATCTGCTCCATAAGCTTCAAGTTCCAGAATATCTCCGTTGAAGAAATTATCCGGCAGATTCATGCGTGCAAACCCCGTTTCTCCGGGAACCAATGACGGTAACTGCACCATTCCACTGTCCAGCACCTGACGCCATGCCCGTGCACCTCCGTCAGCTACTGTCACAACTTCCCCTTCTCCATCACCATTCAGTGGTGACGTGCAATGAAGCACGCGCCAGCGCATGGAGCATGCACCCAGGTTTGTAAACAGATATCTGTTCGATACCCGGAAATCCCCACGGAACGAAGGAGTAATCATCAACGGTTCTATATGTATTGGCGACCAGACTTCACGAACTGAATAATAACTGCCCTCTTTTTCCCGGAAAGGCCCCAAAATACCATCCGGTGCATTATAATCTTCACTGTCCAGTGCCCCGCCGCGATCCGAACGACGCACTGCCTCATCACTATATGCCCACATAAAACCTCCGGCAAAGAGCGGATGAGCGGTGTAGCGTGCCCAGAAATCTTCCAGTCCGGCACCATGTCCCTGGTCGTACTGGCCGTGCATGAACTCGGCAGGCATAAAGACTTTATAGCCATTGGTGAAACGGGCCACTCCTGTGAGATAAGCGGGATAGTGATGGGTATCCAGTTCGTCAAAGTCCGCCCAGGGATGGATGACATGACGTTTCTGGGGATCGTATGTACGGAACAGGCTGTCGACGGCAGTATTCCATCCGCCTTCGTTGCCATTGCTCCACAACACGATACACGGATGGTTTACATCGCGCGTCAGCATTTCGCGGACAAGCCGGGTACCCGTCGGGGTATCGTAAGCATTCTGCCAGCCTGCCAGTTCATCAATATAAAACAAGCCCAACGAGTCGCAGGCATCCAGGAAATGTTCATCAGGCGGATAATGGGAACGGACGGCGTTCATATTCATTTCTTTGATGAGCTTCACGTCCTGTATGCTAAGTTCTTTATTCGTGGTTCGTCCACCATCGGGATGGAAAGAGTGGCGGTTGATTCCCTTCATAACCAGCTTTGTACCGTTCAGGTAGAGCCCGTCGCCGGGACGGAAATCAATGGTGCGAAAACCGATGCGGGTATCCATGGAATGAATGACATTTCCCTCTTTACCGAGCAAAGAGACTGTAAGCCGGTAGAGTACAGGAGATTCAGGAGTCCATTGAGAAATACCGTCAAAATGAGCGGTCAACAGCTGAACGGGTTCTTTAGTAACCTTCACGGGGCGGTGTTCGGCATCCTTTGCAGATATCGGTGCCACTTCCATAGAGAGGCTTTCTTCTCCGGTAGCACCTTGCAGATGTACTTCAACTTTCAGTTCCCCATCCGCCTGCGCGTCCACAGCCAGACGTTCTATATGCGTTGCCGGTTTTGCTTCCAGCCATACCGGGCGGTATATTCCACCGAACAGCCACCAGTCCGCTTTACGTTCGGCGGCATTTACTGTACGGTTGTCGGAATGTTTCTTCACCCGTACTTCTATTTGGTTGGAACTTCCGTATTTCAGCAATTCCGTTACGTCATAAGAGAAGCGATAGAAACCGCCCTGATGCACCGGTCCCGCCGATTGCCCGTTGACTAAAACCTCGGTATCGGTCATTACACCATCAAACCAGAGACGTATGTTCTGTCCCTGCCAGTTGCGGGGTACGCGGAAAGAACGTTTGTATGTGCCTTCTTCCATCGAAGGGTTCTTCACGCCCGGCTTTTTATACCAGCGGCCGTAGGTGTATTCGCCGAAGCCTTGCAATTCCCATTGCGAAGGGACTTCTATTTTACTCCAGCGTCCACTGTTCCGGCCTTCGGAGACGCGGAATTGCCAGGTCACCGTGTTGCCCAGCCCGGTGCCGGAAAGATATTGGCGTTCTGTTTCCTGAGCTTGTACAACCCAAGTGGTCAGTAAGAAAAGGAGGGTTCCGAGAAAGTGCTTTCTGCTCATAGTATTTGGCTTTATTATTCGATTTTACAAAGAAAGACATTCTCAGGCAAACAGGAAATAAACAGAATGATTTTCTGGCTGTACTAAATGACAGAGAACAGATCGCCGCCTCTTACCACCACAATCTCTATACAACAAAAAGCCATTCATTCCGCCACACTGCGAACAAAAGGTAATCAAAACACTCCTTTTCCCTACAGAACCTTTTTCACAAACCACTCAAATAGAATCCGGAAGCATAATTGATAGAATATAAATGCAATCTTTCCGCATAAAACAGACTATATACGCAATACTTATGCAAGAAACTATCACTCTTTCGTGAAAGAACTATAGATCTAATGTCAACAATCTATAGATGGGACGCATCAGATCTATAGATGAAGAACAAACGATCTATAGATCGGACATAAACGGTCTATAGATGGGAGACAAACCATGTATTTTCAATGGACAGACCATCTGTTTTTCTTTTTTCAGAGTTGTGTATATTTCTGTATCAAACTATCAATCAACAATATACCGATTTCCGTTCGTTTCTTTTCGTTCTTCCCCTCCATCAGATGGAAATATTACATTCTCATTATGCATAAAAAACAAAGTGTCAAAACGGAAACTATCTAAAAACGAACCAGCAACCCTACTGCATCAACCAACCGGTCTCCGTTTTATCTTCTTACGTATCCACAGGTAATATCCTGTCAGCGGAAGACTTGCGCCTATCAATGCTGCAATGAAAGTCAATATCCGCGTCAGCATACCGCCCCAACTACCCACATGCACGGAGTAAATCCAGCCACGGATTTTGCCGGAATTATCCAAGTCCTTATAGAGAGTAGTTTCGGTAATCTCCCCATTACGGGGATTGAACTTATAACGGTCTGTTCCCCGTTGGTTACCGAAACGGGGGACAGCAACACTGGCAGAACCGTCGGAAACACTAATCTGCTTGTAGTCCGGATTTGCCTCGGCCAACTGTTCATATACCTGTTGCCAATTAGTATAAGGAGAATACCTGTGTGCGCCACGGCCTTCCCTACCCTCCGGTTTACCGTCCCGCTTACCGCCTTTGGCGGTCGCATTGGCTGCCGCGTTGCCGTGTCCCATACTGGGCTGCACTTCCACGCCAAAGGTTTTATAAAATCCTGTCCTGTACCACTGGAAAGACCACGTCAATCCTGTAAGAGCCATAGCCAGCAAGAATACAAGTGCATACATTCCGCCCGCCACATGCAAGTCGTACCAAAAACGACGCCAACCTTTATTCGCTACAATCTTCAGACTGTTCTTCAATGCCTTGCGCGTACGCGGCCACCAGACGACTACACCTGATATTAGTACAAACACGAACATCAACGTACTGGTGCCGACAATCATCTTCCCCCAGAAGATGCCGCCATCCTGCTTCATGCTGTCCAGCAGCCAACGGTGCATCCGGAACATAAAGTTGAAAAAGGGTGCCCGTTCATACTTCCCCGTAATCTCACCCGTATACTGATCCACATACATAGATGCACGACGGGGTTTGGAAAGCGTGACTTGGTAAGCCCGTTCAGGATCAGACGAAATATTAACACCGGTCACTGACACGCTATCGGGCAAGGTTGCCGCCACTTTAGTCATCAATTGCTCCATGGGTAGCGGAGCAGCCTCAACCTTTTTCACAAAGTAGAGCTCACGATGGCAAAGTTCCATCACCTCTTTCTCGAATACCAGTGCTGCACCCGAAAAGCAGATCAACGTAATCAGTATCCCGAAAGGAACGGAAAGCCACAAGTGTATATTACGGAATATCTTTCTCATTATGTCAATTTATGAAGTTCGTAAAAAAGAGCCTGGCCGGCACATACCAGCAGGCTCTTTATCCCTAATTATAATCAATGAATGGTTTTGCACTTATTTAGTAGGTGTCAACCGACCCACACCGCTGATCTGAGTAGCTTCAATGGTAACTCCCTTCGTTGCAGTGGCGCTCGACGGATTGATCTTGTAGATGGCAGGATAACCCTCGGTTGTCGTTACAGTCAGATAAACATTGCCATTTTCAGTATAAGGCGCGTTGCCGAAACCGGAAATCAAGTTAGTCTCAGGCAAGCCGGTTACATAAGTCAGCTTCTTGTCGCCTGCCTTGAAGATAGCCAGTTGATTCGCAGTAAAATCTTCTTCAGTCAAAGGACGGTCATACATCAACATCAGGAAGTAGTCACCCGTAATGTGCCAGCAACGGAGGAAAGATTTTCCGCCACTTTGAGCTTCCAGATCACAATAGTAATCATCAAAGTCTTCCGTGCCGTTAGGAATACGTACTACACCGGCAGGCAAAGTGGTCTGTTGGCGCACATCATCCATCGTCTTTGCAAAACTGGGAGAGAAAACGTAGATATCACCGTTGTCTGCTTCCCAGATTGTCTGGTAATACTGAGATTTATTGCGTCCGCAAGCATAGCTGATTTTATCTGTACTGATCAGTTTCTTGCTGGTAAGAGTCTCATCATCGAAGATAGCTACCCAACATTCATTCGGATATTGCGTCCATTGCAACTCTCCTTTTTTATAGCTGCTGCTATTTGAGCCACCGTCTTCCTTTTTTATCAGGTCTTGATTACCCGGTAACACCCATTCGCCATTATTATACGCTGCGCCATACTGGCTCAGCCCCATTGGAACAGCTGCGCTATAAATCTTGTTGCCGTGTTGCAAAATACCAGCCAGCGTCACAAACTCACCATTTCCCAGGAAATTCTCTGAGAGATAGGCCTTATTTTGAGTGTCATTGGTCTTATAAGTTTCGGCCTCTACATCCAGATAAGAAAGCAGGAATGTTTTAGGTAAGTAACCGTTATCATCGGCATACCCCGTATATCCGTCACCTGTAGAAGAAGTGATGATATATCCCTCGTAAATACCATAGCTGGTGAACCGCTTCACTGCATACTCGCCCGACCGTGCCACCATTTCATAATTTGAGTTCATGACGAATGAACGGGTAGTACCGGCATTACCTTGATTGTAGGTCAAACCATACAGATATTGATCTTTATAAAATATCCACTGTGACGCACCGTCATTCACAAGGCCATTGTTTATGGCGGAAACCGTTCCTTTATCCAATGTTTCGGAAGTCAGCAGAACGTTCGTAGTATTTCCCGAAGCTGTCACTGAGGATGCTATCACATACTCACCTCTACCTTCGGTGCCACCACCAGGGCTCGGCTCATTGTCAGTACATGCTGTCAGCGCCAGTCCGGTTATTGCTGTTGCAAAAAATCCAGTCAAAAAGTTATTCTTCTTCATCTTACTTTTACCTTTAATTTTAATCTAAACTATATAATCTATGAATCTTTAATTACCAAAATACACACGCACTTTCCCGTAGAATGCCCGCCCGGGCTTCTGAAGACTGAAATTGTCATACAGTTTCTCGTTCGTAAAGTTGCGGCATTCAAACGACAAATTATACCGTCCGTTGCGCAGACTATAAGAAAGCGCCAGATTGTGCGAGAACTGATTAGGCACCACATAATCGTTCTTATTCGATCCGATATTAGATGAATAATAAGTAAAACTATGCAGATACTGGTTGTCATAGGAAACCGTCAGCGTATTACCTTTCTTCCAAAGGTTGCGCCAATAGAACGTCACATCCGAATCGGCAAACATATACGGCAGATTGGGCATACGCTCTTTATAGGCAAGATTGGCCGCACTGCTGGAGATCGAGGTCTTCATGTTGTCACGCACGTTCATCTGCGTAAAGTTTCCTCCAACACTCAGCCATCTTCCGAAACCATATCGGGCGGAAACATTAAAGCCTTTCGTCAACACCTTACCATAATTTATATAGGTAGCAGCTGATTTACCTCCACTCAGGTCGGCAATGTTACGCTGAATATAGTCTTTTGTATTACGGTATATCAAGCCTCCTTCCACATATACGGAGTGTTTCCCGAATGTCCGGGTATAGCTGAGGTTAAGGTTCAAGTTGTCGCTATTCTCAGGCTTGATGCCGATATCTCCCATTTCCAGGTCTTCATCACCGAACATTTCTTCAATAGTAGGCAGTCGATAGGCTTTCTCATAGGACAATTTGGCCTGAAGGCCGGGCAATATGAAATAGGTTCCGGCTGCACCATAACCCATGGAACTCACATCGCGAGTAGTGCGCACATACTCACTTTGATTACTGGATGTAGCCATCGGCCCTCCTACAAACTGGTGGTAATATTTGCCGAATACGGAGAAGTTCCAGTTTTCAGACGGCATCAGGCGATAGGACAGGCCGGAAATATTCTTGCGTGTTTCCTTGGCGATAGCCTCTTTTTGCTCTTCCTTGGCAAGCAGCGAGGTGTTGGAACGGTGGAAAGCATTCAATACATGATTGAAAGTCAGCATCTGTGCCCTATTGATGCGGTAGTTCACAGTCAGCGTACCATTCCAGTTGTTATTGTCCGCCCGTGAATATTGATAAGACTGCTCACCGGGAGAGTTCATCAGCGCCTTCTGCCCATACCAATTGTACTTGTATGAGGCAGTATCCACATTAGTGGTTTCATTCTTATTATAATTGACGGTCAGTGCCACATCCAGACCTTTAGTGAGCAGGTCACGCTTGCTATATTCCAATGAAGGCATCAGTGAATGACCTTTACGATGCTTCTGACCGTATACGATTTCCTGACGGACACCGGTCTGTATATCCTTATACATGTGCGAATAGGTGAAACCCAGCAACAGACGATCCGCCCATTCCTTATCTACAAAACCAATCTTTCCGATAATGGCTTCGTTATGGTACGTATCGTTGAAGCGCTTTACGCACACCTTCTTATCCCTGTCAATTCTGCCGGTTTCGAAATCTTCTACCGGTGCCTCTACATGATAGTCGTTATCCGAATAATTCTGGAAAGCATTGATTTCATAAGTAAAACCATTCTTGAAGGTTTGTCCGAAGTTGACGTATGATTTATGTGTATTAAATGAGCCATAAGAATAGGAGGCATCCAGAAACCAGCGGCGACGTTTCTTGTTAGTTACAATATTGATGACCCCACCGATAGCATCGGTACCGAATCCCACAGGTACCACTCCTTTATAGACCTCAATCCGATCGGCAAAGTTCACAGGAATATTGTTCAGTCCGAAAGAATTTCCTACGCCTTCCTGCGGTACACCGTCAATGAATACTTTGACGTGCTTTCCACTGAATCCATCCAGCATGAGTTGCATATCCGAACCCACACCACCCGATTCACGAAGTTTCATACCCGGTGCCTTGGTTAAGGCGTCACTCAGATTCTTAGTAGTGTTCTGTAACTCTTTCGTATCGACAGCCACTGCATTAAAGGCTGATCTCTTCAAACGGGTCACCCCTGTAGAAACAATGGTCACTTCGTCCAACTGCTGTGTCTCGGGAGTAATCGTGAGGTTCTGTTTCACCCGCTCCCCTGCAATCAGCTTCACTTGTTTCTCCACTGTTTTATAGCCGATGGCAGACACGATCAATGTATAGTTACCGGCGGGTGCTTTTATATGGTAAATACCTTCCTGATTGGTAGTTCCACCATAACTGGTACCCTTCAGGTAGACAGTCGCAAAATCAACGATTTCCTTCTCAGTAGACAGTATCTTACCGGAGATCATTGCTTTGTCTTGTGAAAAGACAGATAATGAAGAAATTAACAAGACAACGAGAACGGAGAGTTTTATTATATTTGCTTTCAATTTACAAAGAGTTTTATACAGTTAATAAATCGCTGCAAAGGTCTCTATAAACTGAAAGCAAAACAATCGCTATATGCAGGTAAATATCTTGCCGGAGTATTCGATAGGGGTATACGCTGCAATCGCTATTAATAGGTATATTGCATTAACACAAAAGGATTTCAACATAGTTCTTTACAAAAAAAGAGGCGGCATACTCATAATGAGCATCCACCTCTTCATCCACTAACCTTCATCAGCAGTTCTCAACTTACTGAACTAAACCATTTAGATAAACCTCAACATTGGTATAATTTCCATCTAACGTATAGTCAGATGCATCCAAAGCATTGTGAGGGTTTAATCCATACTTACTTTCCCACACATCAGGCATACCATCTCCGTCACTGTCTTTCAATGCTTTCCCTACTTTCAGAACAGGCCATCCGCCCACATCCTTCTGTGAGTCGATAATACCGTTTGTGCCGAATGTGCCAATCCCTTTCTTTACCTGAAGTAATACTTCACGATCATAGGTATCTTGAGCAAAGCTGCAACCCACAGACTCCAGAACCCGTTGATATGCTATAACAGGTGTATCTTCATGAATAGGTTCACATGGAAAGGGAGAGTCAGTTAGGCAGGAGGCACACTCTTCACCCGGAGCAGGAATAGCTTCGATAGAGATACCGGAGTTCGGCCCGGCACTCTTATTGCCGGGTACATAACATTTTCCAGGACGATCCGCTACGGCACTATGGTTATCACATGTCACAGCATCATCCCCCTCCATCACGTTGCCGGCCACATAATAGCGCCCGGTACCATCTTCCGCCACATCAAGCAGACGATGATGTTGTGAAGCAGGCCCTGGTTTATAATAGTTATTCACCATATTGATCTCGGCATGATGTCCACCACCATAAGCTGTCTTAAAACCCCAGTTATACACCACGTTATTCCGGTAATCCACCCATTTAGTACCATCCACAGAAGCAAAACGGGGATTACGACTTGCATGATTTGCCAACAGATTGTGATGGAAACTAGCCTTATACCCTCCCCAAATACCACCAAAGCCATGACTCCCTTTAGTATGTACCGAAGTGTTCAGACTATGGGTAACCAGGCACCATTGTACTGTGAGATTCTCAGTCTTGTAAATAGAAAGACATTCGTCAATACTCCAACTTACGGAGAGATGGTCAAGAATTACATTTTTCTGTCCATAACGTCCTCCTCCTAAACCATCACTATCCAAATTGTTCAGGTCGCCAACACGTACACGAATATAACGGATAATAACATTGCTTGCATTCACTACCAACGGATAATCTTTCAAACAAATACCATCTCCCGGAGCAGATTGTCCTGCAATAGTAATACTATCATTATTTACACGAAGTGGAGATTTCAGCTCAATGGTACCATCTACAGCAAAGACCACTATACGAGGCCCCATTTGCTCCACCGCATCGCGAAAACTACCTTCACCACTATCATTCAGATTTGTCACAGTCAACACACGCCCACCACGTCCGCCGGTAGTCCATTTCCCATATCCTTCGGCACCCGGAAAAGCGATTTGTTGCGCTTGTATGCAAGAAACCGCCCCTAACAAACAGGCTACAAGAATAATCTTTTTCATGATCAATGTATTTTAATCAGGTTATTGTTTCCTCTAATGAACAAATAGAATATTTTTCCTCTCAAAATGATAAGAAAAAGGCGGTGCATCCTATTATGCGCCCGCCTTCCCCTTTTACCATCAAGAAAAACTTACCTATCAATAAGACGGATGCTGCTGACCGGCAAGCCCCGGATTCACATCGATTATGTTCGTAGTATTAAACGGTAATATTTCTACCATATTCTTCTTCATACCATAGAATACACCAGTCTTACCTGTAATCCATGCATTATTAGAAGAAAGACCTTCAACATCTTCCACACAAAGATTTCCTTTTTGCTTAATGGAATTAATGCTGAACATATTCAGAATTGTATATTCCACTTCTTCTACTTTCTTTGCGTCAGCCGGCACATCTTCGCTCTTAAAATAAACTTTCCCATCAGCCTCAAAGAACTTTCTTTTTATTGCACCTTTGGAACCGGAATTCAACGTATGCATTGTTGTTAGTTCAGTCTCAGAGAGTCCCATATCCACCAAATCCTGTTCAGTTATTGAGATATAAGGTAAAGCTATTGTCGGATCTGCAAAAGATGGGGTTGAAGCCAACTTATAAGCACGATATACATCAACACTTGCATATCTTCCTTCACGCTTGGCCAATTGAACCAACTTTTCTTTTTCTGTTGTCAGATAATCAACCAATATCCCCCAACGAGCTAAATCGCTCTTGCGCAGTCCCTCATTAGACAATTCCAGTTTGCGTTCCTGTATAATAAAGTTTTTGAATTCTTCATAACCGGAAGGAATTGTACCAACTTTGGAGGCATCATTATTGAATGCACGCAGGCGAACATCTTCCACTGCTTTTTCAGCTTCAGGAGTAGCACCATTATTCAACTCATTCAAAGCCTCAGCATACATCAGCAAGACATCAGAGTAGCGCAATATCGGCCAATTGAAATCACGTTTACTATCAGAAGAACCTCTGACCTTTTTCCAGTTAATACGATATTTTCCCACACCCATACCGGCAAAAGTATTCATTTGATAAGCATTGTTGCCAGTAGATAACTTAAGACCATAATTACAAACAGAAACATCACGCCGCTGGTCGTCTTCTTCAAATTCAAAATAGAAGGTCGGCATAGCTATCATCTGGCTACCGCCTTTTCCTAAACCTTCATTATCCGTACCACTTGTAGGAATACCATTTGTATAACCAGTACGAACATCCTGACCATTAGTACTATACCAACCATACTCAAACATAGTTTCATCATTATACTGCTGATTTCCCAAATCTCTGAAAATTTGATCATAATCATCCAAGAGTCGATTTTCTCCTTTAGTTATCACAGCTTTACAAGCATCCGCAGCTATTTGATAGAGTTCTTTTATACGAGCCGCATCACTACGTTGTGCAATTTTCAAACTACTCTGATTATAGGGTACTGTATTCAAGTCCCAACGTAAGGAGTAACCGGCAGCGTAAAGAGCTACACGAGCCAAAATTCCATAAGCTGAATTTTTCGTGAAACGCTCGGGGGTAGCAACCATGCCTTCACTTTTCCAAGGGAGCAATTCAATTGCACGTTTCAAATCTCCAATACAATGATCATAAATAGTATCACGACTGACACGCGAAGAAGAGAATGTAGTCAAATCTACTGTAGGTATATTAGTATAAGGTACATCACCATAAAAACGAACTATGTTCCAATATGCATAGGCCCTTATCGCCAAAGCTTCTCCCAGTAGTGCATCCACTTTCTTCTTCTCACCATCACTAACATTCATTTCCGGAAGATTCTTAATACAAACATTAGCATATTCGATGGCCTTATACATATTTGTATAAGTAGAACTCAACATACTGGAAGTATTAGTATAATCATAGTTGGCCACATTATATTTAGAATTGGACTCCGTAGAGGCGGATTCATCCGTACCCATCAATAATTGATAGCCCAGTTCTTGTGTGTGCAACCATGAATAACCACCCATCACGGTCATCTCCGCTCTTCCTACTGTTTCAAAAACAGTAGAACTATCCGCTTTTGATTCGGAAGGCATATCAAGCCAATCTTCACAGGAAGTGAAAACCAACAACATGGCAGCAGATATACCTAAAATATTCATTATCTTTTTCATATTAATTGTCTAATTTAGAATGTTAAATTTACGCCTACTACCCAACTCTTAGAACGTGGATAAGATGAGTTATCTATACCTGGTGTCAAGGCACTGCTTGATGCAGATACTTCAGGATCATACCCCGTATAGCCAGTAAAAGTATGAATGTTATTTAGAGTACAATATACGCGGGCATTACTGATTTTGGCACGTTGTACTAATTTCTTCGGTAAAGTGTAACCTAAAGTAATAGTATTCAAGCGCAAGTAAGACCCATCTTCCAAATAGTAACTACTACGTTCACTAATAGCAGTTTTGTTATTACCTGAAATATTCCATAAAGCATCACCACTATATTGATGTGGGTTTAGAGTAGCCAAACGTGCTAAATCAGTACTTTCCTTACCTGTTGATGGATCAATCAATGTGAAACGATTCTTCATTTTTTCAAGCGTATTTTGGTTAGCCAAGTACGGACCAATAAAACGTTGCGTACTCATGCTGAACACATCATTGCCTACAACAAAGTTCATGAAAATAGTCAAATCAAATCCTTTGTAAGTAAAGGTATTGTTCCAACCTCCGATAAAATCAGGGGCTGCATTTCCTATTACAGTACGGTCATTAGTTCCCCATACCGGATTTCCATCTGCATCTACTTCACCAGCCGTCGGCCTATATTTAGCATCACCTGGTTTTACATTTTCACGATTAGAACCTTTCAAATAAGGAACACCTGCATTCAACGTATAGCCACCATCAGCATTCTGTGTAAAATCATCTGTCG
>ENA-UEYD01000801-UEYD01000801.1-human-gut-metagenome-genome-assembly--contig:-NODE-801-length-27072-cov-10.180070_pt1 | contig 27072 bp, 15 predicted proteins | sample MGYA00242907_ERZ507875 | MGnify/ENA primary metagenome ERZ507875 (study PRJEB26167, sample SAMN06115506) | human gut metagenome | host: Homo sapiens | place: China:Shandong | collected 2015-08-07...
GCCCTCGCGGTAGGAGTCGGGCACTGCGATTAGCGCCTCCTCCGTCGTGCGCATGATGACGGGCAGAACCATGATGGCCAGCGTGAACGCACCGGCGATCATCGAATAGCCCCAGTGCAGCTTGGTGACGAAGAACAGCATACCGAACAGGCCGTAGACGATGGACGGGATGCCCTGCAGCGTCTCGGTGGTGACGCGCACGACCTTGACCAGCTTGCTGCCGCGGTGTGCGTACTCGACCAGCCAGATGGCCGCAAAGATGCCCAGCGGCGTCGAGATCGCCAGCGAGAAGGCCGTCATCAGCACCGTGTTGATGAGCGCGGGCGTCAGCGAGACGTTCTCGGAGTTATACTCCCAGGCGAACAGCTCGGGCTTCAAATTGGGGATGCCCATGACCAGAATGTAGCCGATGAGGAACACCAGCACCGCGGCGGTCAGCAGGGCGGCCATGCGCACAAGCCAGCGCAGCGCGGCGGCCTGCATACGGGCGGCGCGGCGGTTGCTGCCGCCGGTGGGCATGAACGCATGCGGTTTTGCGTAGGTCATATCGGCGGCTGTTTGCGCTGCGGCGATCTCAGGCATAGTCCTTACCCCCTTTCACAAGGCTGAAGCAGAGGTTGATAAGCAGGATGAATACGAACAGCACAACGCCGGTGGCGATCAGCGCCTCGCGGTGGAGGTCGGCGGCGTAGCCCATCTCGATGACGATGTTCGAGGTCATCGTGCGCAGGCCCTGGAACAGACCCTTGGGCATCCAGGTCTGGTTGCCCGCGACCATGACGACGGCCATCGTCTCACCGATGGCGCGGCCAATGCCGAGGATGACTGCCGACAGCACGCCGGATTTTGCGGCGGGCAGCACGGCGTAGAACACGCTGCGCTCATGCGTCGCGCCAAGGGCAAGGCTGCCCTCGTAGTAGCTGTCGGGCACGGCGTCGAGGCTCGTCTTGCTGACCGTGATGATGGTGGGCAGGATCATGATGCCCAGCAGCACGGCAGCAGTAAACAGGCTCATGCCCTTGCCGCTCTTGACGTGGAGCACGGTTTTGAAGAACGGCGACTTGACCATGGCCTGCACAGCGGGCACAAGCACGATCATGCCGAAGAAGCCGTAGACGACGGACGGGATGCCGGCCAGCAGCTGCACCGCCGGGAGCATGACCTTATTGATGCGGGGCGACGCGAACTTGGACATGTAGATGGCCGTCAGCAGGCCGATGGGCACGCCGACGAGGATAGCCCCCGCCGTGACGTAGATGCTGCCCAGGATCATCGGCAGGATGCCGAAGATGTCGTTGCCGGGCTTCCATGTCGTGCCCAGCAGGAACTTGAGCGGGCCGATCTTGAACAGGGTGGGCACGCCGTTGGCAAACAGGACGATGGAGATGATGAGGAAGATCGCCGACAAGCACGGTCTGTCAGATGATCGTTGATAAAACCTGAAGCTTGCAAATGGGCGTAGCAAATTGTAGTCCCGAAGAACTTGAAACCTCGTTTTTTCATATCTTTACTCATGGCATCGGATTCGGGAGAGGATACCGGAATCTCGCTCAATGACCGGAATGTGTTGATAATCGGCTTTTTGTCGGGAAAGAATGACAGGGTATAATTATAAAAACTGCCGAATTCCTTTTGTACGGCAAGGAATAGTTTCGCATTCGTGATTGTCGATTTGATTTTCAGACGGTTTTTTACAATTCCTTCAAATTGCATTAGCCGCTCAACGTCTTCATCGGTCATTTGTGCTACCAGCTCGGCATCAAAATTATAGAAAGCTTTACGATACCCCTCTCTTTTTTTAAGAATCGTTATCCAGCTTAGTCCTGCTTGGGCACTTTCCAATACAAGAAACTCAAACAGCGTCTTGTCATCGGTAACTAACTTTCCCCACTCTTGGTCATGGTATTTCACATACAATTCGTCTGTTCCGCACCAACCGCAACGTCCGTTTGTTATATCTTGCATAATTCTAATATTTGTGATATAGAACAAATGTAGTGGATTCATGGCATTATGCCAAATTTAAAAGGACTATTTTGTGGCATAAATACCTATAAAAAGTTATTGCATAGTATATATATTCCGTAAAATGGGGGAAAAGATTACCTATATCAGGTGATTGTTTCCTCTTTTCTTTTTACGGATCTTTGCATTCTCAAAAATTAAGAATTTAGAATTATAGGTATTCATGGTAAAAAGACAGTTACAAAGGATCAGTTTAGGCTCTCTTTTTTTTATAATCGGAGCGATATCTATCTTTGCACAATCTAAGACAATGGTATCCGGTAAAGTAATATCCAAAGAAAAACAGGAAGTCGTAGATTTTGCAACCGTATATTTGAAGGGTACAACTTATGGATGTACAACGAATGAAGAAGGTATCTATCATCTTCATGCACCGGCAGGGAAATACACGCTGGTTGTTTCGGCTATAGGATATAAGACTATAGAAAAGCCTGTAACTTTAGTTCATGGTGAAAGAATTAAGATGAATGTAATGATTGACCCGTCAGTGACTGAGTTGGGTGAAGTGGTAGTGGTGTCTAACGGGGTTTCCCGTGTGAAACGTTCCGCATTCAATGCGATAGCTGTAGATACAAAAGAATTCCAGAATTCTACCAAGAATCTGAGTGATGCTTTGGCTAAAGCTCCGGGAATGAAACTCCGTGAGTCGGGGGGGGTAGGTTCGGATATGCAATTGATGTTGGATGGTTTCAGTGGCAAACATGTGAAGATATTTATTGACGGTGTACCTCAGGAGGGAGTAGGGAGCTCTTTTGGCTTGAATAATATTCCTGTGAATTTTGCAGATAGGATTGAAGTGTATAAAGGGGTGGTTCCTGTAGGATTTGGCACGGATGCTATAGGTGGTGTTATCAATATTGTAACCAATAAGAAGAAACGTAATTGGTTTTTGGATGGCTCCTATTCATACGGGTCGTTCAATACGCATAAATCGTATGTGAATTTCGGACAAACTTTCAAAAACGGCTTTACTTATGAAATAAATGCTTTTCAAAACTATTCGGATAATGATTATCAGGTGGACGCACCGGTAGAGGACTTTGAAACCGGAAGAATTGATAAAGATAAAAGGGTACGTGTGAAGCGCTTTAATGATACCTATCATAATGAGGCGGTTATAGGTAAGATGGGTATTGTGGATAAGAAATGGGCAGACAGATTGATGTTGGGCTTTACTTATTCACACATGTATAAGGAGATACAGACCGGAGTACGTCAGGAAATAGTCTATGGGGAAAAGCATCGTAAAGGACATTCGTTGATGCCGTCATTGGAATATAGTAAACGTGGTTTATTCATCAAAGGTCTGGATGTGGCATTGACTGCCAATTATAATAAAAATGCAACGACAAATATAGATACAGCTTCCTATAAGTACAATTGGTTGGGTGATAGAAAATTAATGAACTCACCCGGTGAACAATCCAATCAATATTCACGGGCGGATAATAACAATTGGAATGGAACATTAACCGTTAATTACCGTCTGGCGAAAATACATATGCTGACCTTTAATCATGTGTTGAATACTTTCCGCCGTTCTAACACTTCTTTGTTGGCTAAGATGGAATCGGAGGATGCCATAGCTAAAGAAACCCATAAGAATATCTCCGGATTGTCCTATCGGTTGATGCCGTCTGATAATTGGAATCTCTCAGTATTTGGAAAATATTATAGTTTGTATGTGGCAGGTCCTATGGCTACGACTACGAATCAAGATGATTATGTCCGTACTACCCGAAACATGAATTCCATAGGATATGGAGCTGCGGGAACTTATTTCATTCTACCCGGTTTGCAGGCGAAATTGTCATACGAAAAAGCATATCGTCTGCCTACTATTGAAGAAATGTTTGGAGATGAGGATTTGGAAATGGGAGATATCAGTATAAAACCGGAGAGTAGTGACAATTTGAATTTTAATTTGAGCTATAACAGAACATTTGGCAGGCATTCTGTATATATGGAAGGTGGAGTGATTTATCGGAATACAAAAGATTATATTCAGCGTAATATTGCGGATTTGAGTGGTGGTAAATATGCCGCGAAATATATTAATTACGGTAAAGTATTGACGAAAGGATATACTGTTTCTGCTCGTTACGGTTTTGGTAATTGGGTGAGTATAGGAGGTAATTTTACCAAAATGGATGTACGCGACAATATGAGAACATCTATTTCCAGCAGTGCGGAAAATCTGGCTTATAAAGAACGGATGCCGAATCTGCCCTATATGTTTGCTGATTCGGATGTTACTTTTTATTGGCGGGATTTAGGAAGGAAAGGCAATATGTTGACCGTGTCTTATGATAATCAATATCTGCATAACTTTACTTATTATTCTTCCCGAATAGGCTCAAATAAGGGGGATTATGTGGTACCTGATCAATTCTCACACAATATATCCTTTTCTTATAGTTTGCAAAAAGGACGATATAACGTATCATTGGAATGTCGTAACTTCACAGATGAGAAGTTATATGATAATTTTAGTCTTCAGAAGGCCGGTAGGGCTTTTTATGGTAAACTGCGTGTTTGTTTCGGTAATTAAAGAATTGGAAAAAGGAGTTTATAATTAATTGGATTTAAAATTAAATAGAAGAATAAAATGAAGAAAGATTTCTTTTTGAACGGATTTACTGCTATTGCCATAGTAGGAATGGCGTTGAGTGCATGTACGGATAATGAGCCGGATTACGGTTCGGGTACCGAGGCTAAAGGTGAGTATGTTATTGCATCGTCGGTCACAGCGTCTGGAAATACAACGAATGTGCTGCTTACTTCTGAAACGTTGGATAAAGGTACTGTTTCTACAGTGAATAATGGTCTTGTGAATGATGGTGCAACTCAATGGGTGTTTTACAAGAATCAATATCTTTATGCGCTGACTTATAATCAAGGGAATGCAGGTACGACCCGTTCTTATATCATGGATTCAAATAATGAAGTAAAGGCTCGTTCGGGGGAGTTTGCCGTAAAGAGATTTACTACTTACGGTATTTATGATAAATATATCATGACCTCGTCTACCGGTGACGGACCCACAGCGTATGCTGATGAGAATGGATATTTACCAAAGATGTTTTTGCTTTCTTATTTGGACGTATCTGCTGAAACATTTACAACGAATGATACTCAAAATAAGGCTTATATGTCCGAAAACTTCTTGGGAAATGGAGAATATGTAACATTGGCCGGCATATTGGAACGAAATAATAAACTGTATAGCGCTGCTATTCCAATGGGGTTAAGTCAATATGGTTCGGCTACTGACGGGGGAAAGTGGATACTTCCCGGCAATGAGGATTTGGTAAAGACAGAAGATGGTGGTTCCAACAGCAGCAGTTATAAAAAAGGTGAATTGCAATGGACGCAATATCCCAATAAATGCTGGGTGGCTATTTTTGATGATGAAACGCTGACAAATAAAAAAATCATAGAAACAGATAAGATCAGTTATGCTTGCGGGCGTTTTAAATCACAGTATTATCAAACGATTTGGGCGGCAGATAATGGTGATATTTATGTATTTTCTCCTAGTTATGCCAAAACAATGGCTGATAAACGGCAACAGACTACCTTGGATGCCGGAGTAGTACGTATAAAGGCTGGAACGGAAGAGTTTGATCCTGATTATTATTATAGTATCGAAGCGCAGACCGGAGGTAAATCTTTCATTCGTTGTTGGCATATTACGGGAGATTATTTCTTGTTGTTGATGTATGATCGTTCCTTGACTGAAACTGGTTTCACAGCTAATCAGTTAGCGATATATAAAGGAGAAACCGGAAAACTGACTTATGTAACTGGTTTGCCTTCTGCCGATTTGATCTCCGGCTTTGGCAATACTCCGTATGTGGAGAATGGATATGCCTATATGGCTGTAACTACAACAGAAGGATATCCGTCTATTTATAAAATAGATCCGGTTGGTGCGGTAGCGACAAAGGGTGTTTCTATAGAAGCGACACAAATCAGTGGCGTCGGTAAACTGCAACCTCAGAACTGAGTATTGTAATAATATAATGGGAGTCTGCGGGCAGTATGTGCTTATGCAGACTCTTTTTATGAATCGTATCGAAGATTTTATGAAGAAAATATTTCGCCAAATACATCTTTGGCTTTCTGTTCCTTTCGGGTTAATCATTTCCTTGATTTGCTTCTCGGGAGCCATGTTGGTTTTTGAAAATGAAGTGATGGAACTGGTCAGGCATGAACTTTATTATGTAAAAAAGGTAGAGACAGTTTCACTTCCTGTTGATCGATTATTGGAAGAGGTAGAACTCATGTTACCCGACAGTGTGTCTGTCACAGGAATCAATGTTTTCTCTGACCCGGAACGTGCTTGGCAGGTGAATTTGTCCAAGCCTCGTCGTGCTTTCATGTATGTGGATCAATATACTGGTGAGATTAAAGGTAAATATGAACGTCCTGCATTTTTTGTGACTATGTTCAGGCTGCATCGCTGGCTGTTGGACAGTATGAAAGCGGATGGCGGAGCCTTCTGGGGAAAAATGATTGTAGGTGTCAGCACCCTGTTGTTTGTCGTGGTTTTGATATCGGGTATCGTTATCTGGTGGCCTCGTACACGAAAAGCCTTGAAAAATAGTTTAAGAATATCTGTCGGCAGGGGCTTTAGAAGATTTTGGTATGACCTGCATGTTGCAGGTGGTATGTATGCGCTGTTTTTTTTGTTGGCTATGGCCCTTACCGGGCTAACATGGTCTTTTGGATGGTATCGGACAGGTTTCTATAAAGTGTTTGGCGTGGAAGTACAGCAGGAGGGAGGTGCTCATGGTGGGGTGACCCGGCGTGGGGGGAAAGGCGGCGACCAATCCGGAAAGAATGTTTCTCATTCTTCGTCCTATGTTTGTTGGCAACAAGTTTATGAACAATTAGCCCTGAATAATCCCGGCTACAAGCAGATAACCTTATCAGATGGGGCAGCAAATGTCTCTTTCAATACCTTCGGTAATCAACGTGCTTCCGATCGTTATAAATTCAATCCTCATAGTGGTAAGATTGATAAGGTAGTTTTATATAAAGATGCTGAGAAGGCTGGAAAGATTCGCGGATGGATCTATTCTGTACATGTTGGTAGTTGGGGCGGTATGCTTACCCGTTTACTGACGTTTATAGCAGCTTTGATAGGAGCCACCTTGCCATTGACAGGATACTATTTATGGATAAAACGTATTTGGAGAAAGAAAGTAAGAGTAAGTTGAATATCTTTGTTATAAGATTAGGGGGCGAAAAGAATTTTATCATATGACCTGTTGTCGTGAATGACAGGTCATATGATATTGTTACAGGATTTTTTAGAACCACTTTATCTTTCTGAAAATAACAAAAGCCAACGCAGACAATGTGATGGATGCCAAAATAATAAAACTAAAAGCATGTGGTAATGCATCTACATGTACATCTACATTCATTCCATAGAAACTAGCTATTAATGTGGGTACCATCAGAATGATGGAAATACTGGTCATGCGTTTCATGATGGTGTTCACATTGTTGGATATGATGGAAGCAAATGCGTCCATGGTTCCGGTTAAGATATCACTGTAGATATTAACCGTGTTATATGCTTGTTTTAATTCAATAACTACATCTTCTACCAAATCGCGGTTTTGATAATCTTTTTCCTGGAAGATACTTTGCAATTTACCTACCATCACCTCATTTCCACGAATGGACGTATTGAAATAAACCAATGTTTTTTGTAGTTTCATCAATCTGAGCAGGTCCTCATTACGTATGCTCCTTTCCAATTCTTTTTCTGCGGCAGCTACATCATTGTTTATTTGTTTCAGATATTTCAAGAACCATACGGCAGATGAGTAAATTAACCGTAAAATCAATTCAAATTTATTAGGCACAATGATTCCTTTACGTCGGGTGTGGTCAATAAAATCAGGAATCATTTCAGTGGAGTGATAACACACGGTAACAATGATTTCATTGTTTGTAATGATACCGATGGGGATAGTGATATAAGGGATGCTTCCCTGTTGTTGCAGGGGGATTCGGATAATGGTCAGTAGCCAGTTGTCTTCCGTATCCGTTCGCGGACGTTCATCCATATCGGCGATGTCCTCTAAAAAAGCTTCGGGAACTTTTAATTCTTTAGTCAGAAACTCAAAATCACTTTGGTCGGGGCATTCTACATTCACCCAGCAGTTTGGCATCCATTGTGGCTTTTCTACAAAGCCATTCTCACAATAAAGATATTTTCTCATCTTATTGCCTCCTTTCGTTCGTTTATATCCGTTCAGAGGCATTCAGAGTAGTGATTGCCCTGTCGGATCAGTTAATACTATTGCACGTTCGTGGTATTGAATCGTCCATTTTTATTGATTGTTTTTTGTTTAAAGCGGTACAAAAGTACATAAAACCTTTAAAGGACAGACAGAAGTCAGGAGGCTTTTATATTTTTTTTAAGAATATCACCGGAAAGCAATCAGTGCCCGAGCAATGATGGTTTTGTCGCCATAGCACAGTTCTAACGTACTGTGTTTACCGATTAAGTTCCCTGGCGGAAACTATTGTTGTTAAAACATTTAGCATCCTTTTAATTACATGCAAAATTCACTTAAAAAATCGTTTGTCCAATACCTATTTATGATGAATCTTGTTCTATATAATCCTAATAATTAGGTATTGTGGAAGGTGCTGAAGTCGGTTACCTTTGCAAATGTAATAATTACAATTTAAAAATCAGTTTTAATTTAAAAATAAAAAGAGTATGGAACCAATTATTAATTCACAAGTTCCTGAATTTAAAGTTCAGGCATTCCATAATGGAGAGTTTAAAACCGTAACTAATAAAGATATTGAAGGTAAATGGGCTATTTTCTTCTTCTATCCTGCTGACTTTACGTTTGTATGCCCTACCGAACTTGTAGATATTGCTGAAAAGTATAATCAGTTCAAAGAAATGGGAGTGGAAGTATATTCTGTAAGCACCGATTCACATTTCGTTCATAAAGCATGGCATGATGCGTCTGAAAGTATCCGCAAAATCACTTATCCGATGTTGGCAGATCCTACAGGTGCTTTGTCGCGTGCATTTGGTGTGATGATTGAAGAAGACGGTATGGCTTATCGTGGTACTTTTGTAGTGAATCCCGAAGGCAAGATCAAATTAGCTGAAATTCAGGACAACAGCATCGGGCGTAATGCTGATGAACTTCTTCGTAAGGTAGAAGCTGCCCAGTTTGTAGCCACTCATGATGGTGAGGTTTGTCCTGCTAAATGGAAGAAAGGTGCTGAGACCTTGAAACCGAGTATTGATTTGGTAGGTAAAATTTAAAGTATAGAACTCATGTTAGATAGTGCGATAAAAGATCAGTTAAAAGGTCTTTTTGCCCAATTGGAAGCGCACTATACTTTTGACATCTTTGTCCACCCTCAGCACGAAAGTCGTGCCGAGTTGGTGGACTTGTTGGAAGAAGTGGCTTCCTGTTCGGATAAACTTTCCTGTCGGTTGCAGGATAGTGAAGGGCTGAAGTTTATCCTTTTAAAAGAAGGAAAGGATACGGGAATCACATTTCGTGCCGTACCTGGTGGTCATGAATTTACTTCTTTGTTGATGGCTGTTCTGAATGCTGACGGCAAAGGAAAGAATTTTCCGGACGAGTTTATTACCAGACGTATCAAGGCATTACAGGGGCCGATTAGTTTGACCACCTATTTGTCTCTCACCTGTACCAATTGTCCCGATGTGGTTCAAGCTTTGAATATGATGGTACTTCTGAATGGTCAGATACGCCATGAGGCAGTAGATGGATCTATAAATGAAGAAGAAGTAGAACGGATGAAAGTACAGGCCGTTCCTACTGTATTTGCTGATGGTGAACAGATTCATGTGGGGCGTAGCAGTATGGGGGATCTGTTGGAGAAGCTGGAAGCCCGTTACGGTTCGGTGGAATTGGAAGCTGTTGAGACAAAAGAATATGATGTACTGGTAGCCGGTGCTGGTCCTGCCGGTGCGACAGCTGCTATCTACTCGGCTCGTAAAGGGTTGAAAGTAGCAATAATAGCCGAGCGTATTGGTGGACAAGTCAATGAAACGATGGGGATTGAGAACTTGATATCTGTGCCTCAGACTACCGGTAAACAGTTGGCCCAGGATCTGAAAAAACATTTGGCGGAATATCATATTGATATTTTAGAAAATCGCCGGATAGAGAAAGTGGAAGTGGCAGAGGGCATGAAAGTGTTGTCTGTGAAAGGTGGAGAAACGTATAAGGCTCCCGTATTGATCATTGCTACCGGGGCGAATTGGAGAAAATTGAATGTTCCCGGTGAAGAAAAATACATCGGTCATGGAGTTGCTTTCTGTCCTCATTGTGACGGACCATTTTATAAAGATAAGGAAGTAGCAGTCATAGGTGGTGGAAACTCCGGGGTTGAGGCTGCTATTGATTTGGCGGGAGTCTGTTCCAAAGTGACTGTATTCGAATTCATGGATACTTTGAAAGCGGATACTGTTTTGCAGGAGAAAGCTAAAAGCCTGCCCAATGTGGATATTATTACTAATACTCAAACGGTAGAGGTGTTAGGAAACGGTGATAAAGTGGTGGGGCTTATAAAGAAAGACCGTTCATCCGAAAAAGAAGAGATCTTTGCCTTGGATGGTATTTTTGTCCAAATAGGTTTGACTGCCAATAGCACTTTGTTTAAAGAATTGCTGGAAACGAACCGCATGGGTGAAATTCTGACTGATAAAAATGGCCGGACCTCTGTAAAAGGTATCTATGCTGCCGGAGATGTAACGGATGTTTCCTATAAACAGATAGTTATAGCAATGGGGGAAGGCGCCAAGGCTGCTTTAGCTGCATTCGAAGACCGGATGCGCGGAACGATTTATTAGTGATAAGTGGTTGGTGGTGAATAGTGGGTGCATATCGCAGTATTTACCACTAATCTTATCACTAAAAAATGCACTCTTTGTATGTATATTGGTGAGAATATGCTTTCTTTGTAGGTGAATCACCGTTTACAGCATTGATATGGCAGAATCGAGACGTACTTCATTGAAAGATTTGGCACAGATATTAGGTGTATCCATACCTACAGTATCCCGTGCCTTGAAAAATAGTCCCGAAATCAGTCGGGAACTTTGTATTAAAGCTCAAAAATTGGCAAAAGAGATGAATTATCACCCCAATCCTTTTGCTATGAGTCTCCGGAAAAATACTCCCCGTACCATTGGAGTAATTGTACCTGATATTGTTACTCATTTCTTTGCGTCTATTTTAAGTGGTATAGAAGATACCGCTATAGCAAACGGCTATTTTGTTATCATCACGACTTCCCATGAGTCATACGACCATGAGAAAAGAAATATTGAGAATTTGGTCAATATGCATGTGGAAGGTATTATAGGTTGTTTATCTCAAGAAACAACAGATTATGCCCATTGGTTGAGTTTGGATGATATGAATATGCCGCTTGTTCTATTTGATCGTGTTTGCATGCCTGACCGTTTTTCTACGGTAGTGGCTGATGGAGTATATTCTGCTCAGATGGCGACACAGCACTTGTTGGATCATGGAAGCAAACGGATTGCTTTTATCGGTGGTGCAAACCATCTGGATATAGTAAGAAAGAGAAAACATGGTTACCTTGAAGCGTTAAGGGAAAATAAGATACCTATTGAGAAAGATTTGGTTGTGTGTCGGAAAATTGATTTTGAAGAAGGGAAAATAGCTACAGAAATTTTATTATCGCTTCCGGAGCCTCCCGATGCAATTCTTGCCATGAATGATACATTGGCATTTGCCGCTATGGAAGTGATTAGAAATCATAATCTTCGTATTCCTCAGGATATAGCGCTTATTGGGTATACAGATGAGCAACATGCCAATTATGTAGTGCCTCGCCTTTCGGCCGTCTCGCATCAGACTTATAAGATGGGGGAAGCCGCATGTCAGATGTTGATTGATAAGATTAAGGGAGATAAAAAAATCAGGCAAATCATTATTCCTACTTGTTTGCAGGTGAGGGAAAGCAGTATAAAAAGGAAGGATTGAGAACCGAAATGTATTTTAAGAAGAGAATAAGGCTGAACTCTTCACAAAGAGCCAACCTTATTTCTTTATATATTGGAGTATTATTGAGTGACCAACGTAATAATGGAACGTGCCGGGATCACAACTTTTTCATGGTTTTTGATGCTTCCTACCGGTAGAAGATTCTCTCCATCTTTATCCGAAGTACGATAGATTGTCCAGTTTTTTATAATTCCGTTACGCTGATAGAAAGTAAACTCTTTATCTTCCGCTGCATAATTAATCATAACGAAAACCTCCTTTCCGTCTGTATTTTGGTATGCTGAACACATTAGTCCGGTTACATCCGTATCGCCTTCAGGAATGATTTTCCCTTGGTTGTCTTTGGCTATAATTGCTTTCCGAACAGCTCCCGGGCGTATAAATCTACTGTAGTTTCCCAAAGCCCACATTAATTTGGAGTCTTTCACCTCACCATTCAGAAAAGTCGGATCACTATACTCACGGATTAATCCGTCTTTATAATCTCCACCGATAGATCGCCACCATTGCCAACTGCGAGCACCTGCATATACAATGTCATGATGAATGATCCGTGCTACATATAATGCTGTCTTCATGGTGAAGTCATATCCTCCGCCTCCGCCGATTTCTTCGTCATTGCCCATGATACAGGTTTCTGTCTGCCAGAAATCCACCTTATACTTGTCTAAAGTATCTTTTAATTGACAACGGATATCGTGTAAATTATTCAGAGGAGTATTAGTCCAATAACTATGCCCTACCATCAGCCGGGGAACATTGGGAGTATCACCCAGATAGGTGGCTGTACTGTCCGGATTAAAGAAAGACTGGATTTGATACCCCCGTTCCCAATTAGTCATGTGAGTATCGAACATACAACGATAGTCAGAGGACTCATTGACTAGAATCTGTGTGTCAATTTGGTTATTTACGAACTCTTTACTGATGAGGCGTATGGCACGGGCTATTTCGCGGTTGGTAGCCGGTGTACCTTCTTGTTTGGGGCCAATCCAGTTCCAATGCCCATCGGGTTCATTGAATGGACAGAGGTAATTGAACTTGATTCCATCGTGTTTCTCCACCCCTTTTATGACATTGGCAAGAAAACGGGCAAAATTCTTATAATGCTCTTCCTTTAAGTTTAAGGTTCCTCCACGGCCTGTGTTGGTGGCAAGACCGTTTTGTGTGAAATATACGGGAGGTGAATTAAGAAATGCCAAAAATTTGTTTACACCCCGTTCTTTTGCCAGACGCAGGAAGTTGCGCTGCCCTTGTTGTTTATTCCAATTATAGTTACCATCTGCCTGAAGGAAACATTCGGTGCGCATCCAGGGAGAGGCTATCTGGCTGGCTTCTCCTTGTTCCGCACTTCCGGCTCCTACATTGAAACGCCATAAAGACAAGCCGATTCCTTTAGGTTGTCCGTTTTCATGGTTTTCCGTACTGAACAGCCAGTCGGCTACTTGGTTTTGTTTTTCTTGCGGCCATAAGCCGATAAATTGCATGCTCCAACAGTCTGATGCTCCGAAATAGTCCATGGTTTGACAGGGTTGGTCTGTTTCTATTTCAAAGTGAATGGCAGGATGTTGAGCAAACAGGTTTGCTGTTGCAAATAAAGAGAATAATAATGCTTTGTATTTCATAAAGTTGAGGGATTATTTCAGATTATAAATGACAGTTGTAACACTTTCCGAAGGCACAATTACTTGTTGGTCTGCCGTGACGTGTACCTCTTGCAAATTTTTGTTATTTGTTGTTGTATAAGTAGTGATGGAGCTTATTTCACTTACCCATTCTTTATGAATTTCGTTTAGCCGGACTCCTTTTTCTGATAGATTGGTATAAACAGCAACAATTTTATCTTTTTTCGGTGAAATCCATGCTGACCCGAAGAAACTGGATGATTCATTCATGTTAAGCATGATACGGCGATAACCCGGTCGGATGAATAGGCTGTAGTTACCTAATACCCAAAGTGTGGGAGTAGCTTTATAAGTGCCTTCTTTCTCTATATCCCCATAAACTCCATCGGAGGGTTCCAGTGAAATCAGTAAGAAGCGGTTTTTGTGTCCCCAGCGGGGGATATCCATTGAGGTCCAGTAACTCCAGGAGGAAACTCCTGCTATAGTTAGGTCATTGTGTATTACTTTTGACATATAAAGTGCAATGTCCATTTCGGTTGCTTGGTCATAGCCTATAAACTCGGAAGAGCTGTATCCGTCGCCTAACATACTCCACTCACTTTGCCATATTTCTACATCATATTGTTGGGCTGCTTGGGCCAGTTGTTTCCGGACATTACGCATACCATCCCATGTGCCATCTGTCCAGTAGCTGTGGCCGCAGATAAGTTTCTTTACATGAGTCAGGTTGCCTATATAGGTGGAAGTTCCAGGTGTGAAAAATGCTGAAAGTACGTTACTATGGGCGGCATCATTCTTAAATTTGTAGAGATATTCATAATCTCCAGATTCCCCTGGAAGAATATCAATAGAAAGACCGGCAGAAGTGATGGCGGTATCCAATTCACGTATAAGTCTGGCTACTTCATCATTAGTCCATCCGCTGCCTTCCTGGCCGCTGTCCCAATTATATTGGGGTTCGTTAACTGGTGAGATATGTGTCACTGGATATCCTTCGTTTACATAGTATTTTGCTACATCTGACATGTATCTGGCAAAGTCCGTATAACATTCATCCTTCAAATTAGAAACTCCTCCGCTATTGGAGAATCCTTTTCCGTTGGAGGTATATTGTACAGGAGGGGTATTGCTGAAAAGTACTATACTCTGACAACCAAACTCTTTGGCGCGCTGCAAGAAGTAGCGCTGCCCTTTACAGCGTGTCCAGTCTAATGTTAAGTCATCAGTCAGATAAGATTCTGCTCTGCGTGATTTGTCTTCTATTCCACTTGCTTCACCTTGTTCTGCACTGCCACCACCTAGATTCACACGCCACATGGAGAGTCCTATACCTTTAGGTTGTCCTGATTGTATTTCAGAAGAGAATAGCAGTTCACTGATTTTGTCACGATTCGTTATCCAGCTTTTTCCTACGAAGGCAGGTGCCCAACAATCTGATGCGCCAAATCCTGTCAGAGTCTGAAAAGATTGTCCGGCATCTATGGTTACTGTTTTTTCTACGTTTATGCTGCTGTCCGGTTGCCCCGATGTATCCGGTGTTTGGGGAGAATCGTCACTGCAGGCTACAGTAGAAAAGAACAGTGGAAGAGTAAAAATATATTTTAGTTTCATTGTTTTAGATGGATTAAAAAATAGTCGCGGATAATCCTAGCAAACTATCCGCGACAGAATATAAAGACCTATTGAATGTTTAATTCCTGTAACAATCTGTTCTTTTTGGAAAATGATTAATTCCAGCCCGGATTTTGGGTGATAGAACCATTAGACATTGTAATCTCATATAAAGGTATCGGGAATACCATATCCCGGTTTTCGTTGAAGCTGATTCCTTTATCACTTGCCTCACCTTGATTTTCCCATTCGTAAATGTCGCGGGTAGCGGGATCTGTATTGTATTTTACAAATGTACCGTTTGCTCCCATCAGGTTACAAATCATTTTTTTGCCATTGTCATCTGTCCAACGGCGGATATCATAGATTCTGTTTTGTTCCCATGCCAGTTCCAAACGACGTTCTAGCCGGATAGCTTTGCGAAGCTCGTTCCCACTGGATGTGACAGCAGGTAATTTTACACGATTCCGTACCTCATTAAGGTAGGTACGTGCTGTACCATCTTCGCCCAATTCGTTGCAGGCTTCAGCATACATCAACAATACATCTGCATAGCGTAAGATACGATGATCTAATGGAATTTTGTCGATATTGTATACTTCCGGACGTTTTTCAATAGGTACAAAATACTTCCGGACAATACGTGCTGATTTATGTTGTGACGGATCTATAATATAACATTCGGGATCCCAACCGTACTTTTCGATATAATCTTTATAATTGGCGATTTTTGTGTTGTTTTCAACGAACTTGTCGAAGTTATTCTCTCCGGCAATTTCTGTACAACCGGTTTTAATGATAGTCCAACGTAAACGTTCTGTATCTCCTGCATCGATGTAGGCTTGTTCGAGGTTAGCGGTTGGCTGTCCCCAAGACCATCCGTCGCCGGGACCACTACGGGCACCGGTAATAACAGTCAAAGAACCACCCAATGCATAAGTTCCATCATACATATATTGTACTTCAAACAGACTTTCTTCGCTATTGTTATGGTCAACATCCCATACATCACCGAAGTTGTCGAGTAATTTATATTCACCTTCGTCGATGACTGTTTTCAATACATCATGTGCCTCTTGCCATTTGCTTTGGTAGAGGTAAACCTTTCCCAATAGGCCTAATGCAGCTCCACGGGTAGCGCGTCCCATATCTGTAGCAGCATATTGACTACGTTGTGGCAACACATCAGCAGCGGCTTTTAAATCATCTTCAATGAACTTATATACATCTTCGGCCGAAGCGCGGGTAATACCTTGTATTTCTTCGGGCAACAGGAAGCCTGTAATGAGAGGCACACCACCAAAATTCTTCACAAGTTCAAAATAGAAGTATCCACGGAGAAAACGTGCTTCGGCTACAAGCCGGTTCTTCATTTCTTCATCTGAGAAATCAGCTTGTGAAATGCGTTCCACTGCGATATTGCAACGTAGAATGCCTTTGTATCGATACTGCCAAAAGTTGGAGATGGCACCATTGCTTTGTCCGGTACCTTGATAGTGGGCCAAAGAAATATAGTCACTTTGACTTTGGCTGGTATTGCCCATCCAACCGTCATCACTACACATCTCGGAAAGCAACCATACTGTGTTGATATTCCACCATCCGCCAAAAGTAATGGCCTGGTAACAACCAGTAATAAATGCTTCGGCTTCTTCTGCACTTTGGAAATAAGTATCCAAATTTTGTTGCCCGCGCACTTCCTCTGTTAGGAAATCCTCACAAGAAGTGAATGTCAGCGAGGCAATCATTGTTAATATTGTTAATATCTTTTTCATGGTTTATACCTTGAGGGTTAAAATTTTAAATCAATTCCAAATAAGAAAGTACGTGGGTTAGGATAAGCGATGCCGTCAATACCGGTTTCAATTACACTGCCATCTTTACCAATCTGTGGACGTTCAGGATCCATACCTGAGTAGCTGGTGATAGTGAAAGGATTTTGAGCCGACAATGAGAGACGCAATTCGGTTCCGTTCAACCACTTCTTGGGGAGTGTGTAACCCACTTGTAATAGTTTGCAACGCATATAAGAGCCGTCTTCTACAAAGAAACTTGAAACGCGTGTGTAATTCTGATTCAAATCATTGTAGGACAGACGAGGAATATCGTTGCTGGTTCCTTCGCCATGCCATGCTTTCTGCAATGTACCTGCCCAAACGTTTTGCCCACTTACGCCGGAGTATAAACCTTTGGTCTTATTGAAAATATCATTACCGAATGTACCATAGAAGTTGGCTGTGAAATCGATGTTTTTATAGCTGAAACCCAAGTTCAAACCTACCATCAAATCGGGATATGGGTTACCGATCCATGTTTTATCATTTTCATCTAGAACTCCGTCATGATTCAAATCCTTAAAGCGAATGTCACCGGGTTGGGCATTGGATTGTACCAGCTTGCCATTTTCGTTGGTGTGAGCATAAACTTCATCCCAATTTTGGAAAATACCATCGGCTACGTAGCCGTAGAAGCGTGAAATCAAGCCACCGTCTTCATTACGGATAATTTGGTCGCTGTTGAAACCTCCAGTTTGGATAGGACCGTCACCGGAGAATTTAACAGCTTTATTTTTCACTGCGGAAAGGTTCAATCCCACATTATATCGGAAGTCTGCTACTTTGTCGTGCCAGTTCAGACTTAATTCCCAACCGCTAGCTTTCATACTACCTATATTCATCCATACTGTACTGTTCCAGTCGGGGTATCCGATGGCGAAGATATTTTGTTTCTGATAGAGCATATCAGAAGATTTCTTTTGGAAATACTCAAAGGTCATGTCTAGACGGGAGTCAAGGAAGGACATATCCACACCTACGTTCCAGTCTTCTACTGTTTCCCATTTTAGCAAATTATTGCCAACGCCTGATACCATAGTACCTGAAACACGTCCTGGAGCTGTACCGAATACATAATCAGATTGTCCTAACAAAGTCAGCGTAGCATCATTATCTATGTTTTGATTACCTACACGTCCCCAACCTCCGCGTAATTTCAAGTTACTGAAAATCTTCTGGTCTTGCATGAAACTTTCACTGATGATACGCCATGAAGCAGAAACAGAAGGGAAGATGGCATATTTGTTTCCTTTGGGGAAACGAGAAGAACCATCTGCACGAATAGAAGCTGTTAGATAGTAACGATTGTCATAGTTATACATCACGCGTCCTAAATAAGATACTAATGTGCTGTAAGCAGTTTTACCTTCTGACTTTTGGTTTTGTGTACCGGCATTTACTTCCTGCATTTGATCCATATTATTAGGAACATCGTCACGTGAGGCTTTTGATTGGAATTCAGCAAAGCGTTCAGCTGTAAAGCCACCCATTACATTAATATTATGCTTTTCTGCAAAAGTCGTGATGTAAGTAGCAGTATTAGTCCAGTTCCAATCAAGCCATTCCTGCATTTCACGGGAAACATTACTTAATGTAGATTGTTCCAAAGCATCAATATAGAATTCAGGAGTGAATTTGTCTGTACGGCGGAAGTGTGCATTAGCGCCGAACTGCGTGCGCAGGGTCAGTTTTTGAATAGGGTTTATCTGTAAATAAGTATTTACAATTGTACCCATTTCACGGGAGTGGGAATTTTGGCGAGCCAATGAACCGGCAGGGTTCCACTCCTGGTTGTTGTAAGAACGCTGATAGTTATTGAATTCGTTATCCACCCATTGATCTTCCGGCTTGAATATAGGAGTTGTGGGGTCCATAGACATGGCAGCTGAAAAAAGATCGGGGGTATCATCCCATGATTCTACACGTGGGGCAATGTCGAAACCCATTTTTACATATTTATTAAATGTATATTCTGTATTAAGGCGTGCGTTGATTTTGTCCCAATAACCATAGTCATATTGTGAATTGTTACGGTAGTAACCCATACTCAGGTTATAAACCAGTTTGTCTGAACCACCGGAGATATTGAGTGAGTAATTTTGCACTAAAGCAGTTTTGTTGATTACTTCGTCCCACCAGTCTGTTCCTCCGGGATTGGTAGTAGCGCCTGTATCATTCCAAATAGAAGTTCCTCCGTCATTTGTGTATCGGGTATTGAATACTTCTTTATATTCGGCGGCATTAGCCATTTTGGGTTTTGACAGTGTTTGGAAACCTGCAGATGCATTAAAACTGATATTTGTTTTTCCTGCCATTCCTTTTTTGGTTGTGATTAGAATGACACCGTTAGAAGCACGTGTTCCGTAAATGGCAGCAGCCGAAGCGTCTTTTAAAACTTCCATAGATTCAATGTCATTACTGTTTAGGAAGTTGATGTTTGTACCTACCGGCATGCCATCTACTACATACAAAGGATCGGTTCCGTTTACTGTTGTTACACCACGGATTAGAACTTTTGGTTGTGCGCCCGGACCACCACCACTGGTTACTTGAACACCGTTGATTTTACCTTGCAAGGCGTCCATTGCATTACCGGTTACAGTTTCGGTAATTTCTTTTCCTTTTACGGTAGATATAGAACTGGTCAGGTCACTTTTTTTCACGGCTCCATAACCAATAACCACTACTTCGTCCAGTAATTCACTGGCATCTTTCAGCACTACATTGATAACGGTTTGTCCGTTTACCTTTATTTCTTGAGTCTCATATCCTATGCTGGAGAACACAAGTACGGCATCCTTGGCAACATCGTTTAGTGAATAATCACCATCAATACTTGTAATAGTACCTGTACCTGTACCTTTAACTTGCACTGTTGCACCAATCATCGGTTCTTTATCTGAAGCCGAGGTTACTACACCTTTTACAGTGATGGTCTGCGCATAGCTACATAGACTTGTCAGCGCAAGACACAATAATAATATTTGCTTTTTCATATCTTAAATCTAATGTTACTTGTTAATTGGCCGGAATGAGTTTAGCTCTTTCCAAATGAGCGTCGAATATAAGTTTATAATTCCCTGTGACGTTCACTGTTGGTTTTGCCCAATTGTCACCTACATGATCGGGTTTGGTCCATGCCGGATTGGTATATTTGGCTTCTTTACCATAATATCCGAAGATCTCCGGTTCGTCTGAGTTGTCTACACGCCACGTGCAATAATTCCACCATCCGTCAGAGTGCCAGTTATGAATAACGAAATTCATTTTAGTACCTGCCTCCAGGAATAGGGGGGTATCCAAATAGAACAGGTGAGGATTGGTCTTATCTTGAGTGAAACGCAGGACTTCAGTTGGGCTACTGGTCATATATCCGAAATAGAATTCCTGTAACCACGAACCACCGTCACCCCATGTGTCAAGGCTGATAGAACCGTATGTGTGAGGTATGGGGTCTACAGCATCGGCAATTGAGTAAGTTTTCAGATTGTATGTACTGTTCTTCACATCAATATTAATTTCATAATAAACATTGGCTTGGTCAAGTACGATTGGCATTGCTGTTTCGGGATCGTCTGTCAGTTTGGTGTTATCCTCTGGATCAAGCCCGAAACAAATAGGAGTGAAGTCACTCTTTTGTGGTAAGAAGAATATTTTAGTTCCGGCTTTTTGACAGTAATAATTTGCTTTATACTGATATTCACCTGTATGTTCAATTACCATCGGTACCCCGAATATATCACTATTCAGTTCTTCGGCAGTTGCCACATCTGCCAGATACATTTTGGGAAAATCCGGCATTTCTGAGATATTCAATACACTGGTGGTAGTGGTTGAGTTTTCTTTCTTGTCAAAAGCGGTAATTGTCACATTATAACTTTTCGGTTCATTGGGGAATACTATTATTTCGGCAAAGTTCAATGAACTTTTTCCATCAGCATCTACACGGCGGTTGTCAAACCCGTCTATACCTGGAATATTAATTGTGACATAATCCAATGCACGATCATCTGTAGCCGTGAATCGAAGATTGAATTTCGTTTCATTTTTCATTAATACTGTAACAGTGGCATCCGGGGCAGCAGAAAATACCGGAGCTGCAAAATCTCCGTCCATTGTGATTAATACATCTTGAGATATACTGCGTCCTCCTACATCGGTTACAGTAACTTTGACTGTGAAACGTTCGCCGATTTCATTTCGGTTTATGTCAAAGTAATAACTTAAATCATAACTCTCTTGCGGAGCACCATAGATTTCGATTAAATCAATTGTCTTGTTCAAATGCAGGTCGGCACATTGTAGGCTGATAGAAGCAATACCGTCTTTGTCTTCTAATGTCCCTTCAATAGTAAATCGATGTCCCGCTCCGGACTCGATGTGGTCTGTTGCTAATGTCATTGTTGGATTTTGTCCGTCTACATCGGGGTAGTCGTTATCATCACTACATCCCGTACATAGGTTTGCAGTTACAAGAAAAGCCCATAACATGGCACCATACAAATGTTTCTTTTTCATATTTTATTAGTATTTGAAGATTAAACATCTACTCTAATAGAGGACGAATTAAATTCGTTAGTGGTGCAAATGTACGTGAAGAAGAATTAAAATCCTGATATAAATCTTGCAGAAAAGGGAGGTAAATCTTGCAATGCATGATTTATGTATCTAAAATACAGACTTTATTTGTATTTTTGAACCATATTATTTAACAATGTGTACACTGATGCTATGAGAAAGATATTCGTACTTTGGCTCTTGCTGCTGTCGGTTGTTTCATTGGCACAACCTTATTCTGTTAAGCAGCTTGGTATAGAGAAGGGATTATCCAATAATTATGTGGTGAGCATTGCTCAAGACAAACAGGGCTTTCTGTGGTTTGCCACGGAGGAAGGGTTGAACAAATTCGATGGTACCCGTTTCATTACTTATTTGAAGAATGAAGATTTGACAAGGCAGGGTATAACAGGCAATGAACTGAATTGTTTGTTGGATGATCCTCAGGATTCTATCCTTTGGATAGGCACGCAAAGGGCCGGTCTGAATGCGTATGACTATGTAAATAACACTTTTCTTTGCTATAGGCATGATGGCGAGAACCCCGAAAGTCTGATAACGGATGATGTTACTAAGATTGTGGCAGCTACAGATGGTAATCTTTGGATTACGACATATTGGCGGGGAGTAGATTATTTCGATAAAAAGGCTGGAAAATTCATTCATTACAATACTCAAACAGTTCCGGGATTGGCTAGCGATAATATTTGGTCGGTTGTTGATGGAGGAGATGGAAAGTTGTATATGGGGCATGTGCATCATGGATTCAGTGTGTTGTCTCTTAAAGATAAAAAAGTAAAGAACTTTATGCATGACCCTGAAGATCCGGTCAGTTTGCCAGGTAATGGGGTAACTTGCATTTATAAGGACTTAAGCGGTAATATTTGGCTGGGAACAGACCGGGGGCTGGCACTGTTCAATCCGGAAGCCGAAAATTTTATCCATTTTCATCATAGTGAGGACGGGGTTCCTCATACCGTATTTGATATCAGACAATTTGATGGGAATAAACTTTGGATTGCCATGGAATTTGGAGGAATAGCCATTTTGGATTTAACGCAACGTATGTTTCTTTCTCCTGACCAAGTGCGTTTTCAATATATAAAGGAAGGGGATGATGAATACAGTCTCTCTAATTCTACTGTACGTTGTTTGTTTCAGGACTCCTTTAAAAATGTATGGGCTGGTATGTGGGGAGGTGGAATTAATTTTCTTAGCCATGAATCTTCCTATTTTAATGTTTATAGTTATTCTCCTATCCAGCATTCGGGTAGTAGCCTGAATAATAAGACAGCAAGCAGTGTATGCGTAGCAAGGGATGGAAAGTTATGGATCGGAACCGATGGGGGAGGCATCAATGTATTTGATAAAGGCAAGCGGGTGGCGGTTTATAAAGAAGAAACCGGTGATTTGACTGATAATTCCATACAGGCTGCACTTTGTGATTCGGAAGGAAACCTTTGGTTTGGATCGTTTATGGGAGGAGTGGATTTTTATGATGTGAAAAAGAAAAGTTTTCACCAGATTTTTCCTAAAGATAAAACAGGGGAAGATGTGCGTGCACTGTATGAAGATGCAGAATATGTATGGATAGGAACTAGTAATGGCATCTATAAGGTACGCTTGCATGATAAAGGCATTGCAGACCATTATACAGTAGAGAATAATCTGGTGAGATGTATCTCGAAAGATAATCTTAATCGTTTATGGATTGGTACTTTCGGAGGAGGATTAGGGGTTTTTGATGAACATTTTCAGTGCGTTAAACTTTTTAACGTGACTTCTCTTTTTCCCTCTAATACTATCAATACTGTTTATATGGATAGTCAGAACAGAATGTGGATAGGAACGGGAGAAGGTCTGGTTTGTTTTCCATCCTCTCAGAGTTGGGACTATAAAGTATATCGCAGTGAGGAGGGTTTGTCCAATGTCCATATACGTGCCATTACGGAAGATAATCATGGAAATATATGGGTGAGCACCAATAAAGGTATCAGCTGCTTGTTGAAAGACAAGGAGGTTTTCTATAATTACGATCATTGGGATAATGTGCCTATGGGCAATTTCATGAGTGGAAGTGTGGCGGAAGCTAAGGATGGAACACTTTATTTTGGCTCAATCAATGGCTTATGCCGTTTTAATCCAGATCAGGTATTGGAAAAACGAGAGTCACCTGCTGCAATTATTACGGAGATGCGTATATTCGGCCCGTTGCGTGATACGGACAGTAATGAAAAGGTGATGGCGCTTGAAGGCCAGTCGGAAGTACGTTTAAGCTATATGCAAAATAACTTCAGCGTCACCTTCAATATACAGAATTATGCCTTGGCCGATCAAGTGGAATATGCTTATATGTTGAAAGGGTTGGAAAATTCATGGTATACAGTAACCGATCCTAATAATGTGACTTTCCGTAATATACCTCCGGGAAATTATTGTTTTCAGGTAAAGACAAGAATACGGAATCAGGAATGGGCGGATGAGATAGCTTCTCTGGATATCCGTATTGACCCGCCTGTATGGCTTACGTGGTGGGCCAAGTTATTTTATATTCTTTCGGGTGTTTCTGTCCTGTATTTTATTCTTCATGCCTATAAAAAGAAACTGGATATGGAGTCTCTCTATGAGTTGGAGAAGAAAAATCATGAGCAGGAACAGGAGCTGAATAATGAGCGTTTACGTTTCTATACCAATATCACACATGAGTTGCGTACTCCTTTGACGTTGATTCTGGGACCGTTGGAAGATATGCAGAAAAGTAATTCTTTATCAGGGAAAGATTCACAGAAAATATCGGTTATCCATCAAAGCGCCATCCGGTTGTTGAACCTGATTAATCAGATACTGGAGTTCAGAAAAACGGAAACCCAAAACAAGAAATTATGTGTAAGTCGTGACAATCTGGCAGCCCTTGTACACGAGATCGGACTGAAGTATAAGGAATTGAACCGGAAACCTGAGATTGATTTCTGTCTTGAGATTGAGCAGGAAGATATGTCTTTGTTTTTTGATAAGGAGGTAGTAACGATTATACTGGATAATTTGATCTCCAATGCTATAAAATATACAGAGAAAGGAACTATAACTTTAGGATTACATCAGGTGGTCCGGAATAATATACACCATACGGAAATCAGTGTGAGTGACACCGGTTTCGGTATTGCTCCCGATGCATTGCCTCATATTTTTGACCGTTATTATCAAGAGGGAAGCGAACATCAGGCTTCAGGAACAGGTATTGGTCTGGCTCTGGTAAAGAACCTGGTAGTTTTGCATGAGGGGGAGATCAGGGTTGAAAGTTCTTTGAATGTGGGAAGTACTTTTTATGTCAGTCTGCTGACGGATAACACGTATCCCCATGTGCTGCATGCTGACTCGACGGAGAAAACTTCCGATGAAAAGGACGAAAAAGAAGAAAATATAGAACCTGTGCATAGTGGTAAGCGTATTCTGCTGATAGTGGAAGATAATAGGGACATCTGTGATTATATTGTAGAATCTTTCTCGGACGATTTTGAAGTGAGGACTGCCGCCAATGGTGAACAAGGTTTGGAACAAGCATTGGGCTGCATTCCTGATATTATAGTCAGTGATATCATGATGCCGGTGATGAACGGCATTGTGATGTGCCGGAAATTGAAAGAAGACTTGCGTACCAGCCATATTCCCATTATTTTGCTGACGGCAAAGGACTCTTTGCAAGATAAGGAAGAGGGGTATCAAGTGGGTGCTGACTCTTATCTGACAAAGCCTTTCAGTGCTACTTTGTTGCATAGCCGTATCCATAATTTGCTTGAATCCCGCAAGTTGTTGGCAGAGCGTTTTAATACGAATTCCATACTCATTGACAAACGTGCGGCAGTAACCGAGTCTATGAATAAATTGGATAATGAGTTCCTTGAGAAGATTAACAAGCTGATTGAAGATCGTCTTTCTTCTGAGAAGATAGACATCGGCTATTTGTCGGACGCCATGTGTATGAGTAATTCTACCCTATATCGGAAGATGAAGGCATTGACCGGACTTTCCACCAATGAATATATCCGCAAAATAAAGATGCAATATGCGGAACGTTTGTTATTAGAGGGGAAATACAATATTTCAGAAGTTGCGTTCAAGGTGGGAATTAACAGTACGGTCTATTTCCGTCAGTGTTTTAAAGATGAATTCGGTATGGCTCCTTCTGATTATCTGAAAAAGATAAAACCGGAATAGAGTGGTTGTGTAAGCCGTTTCTTCCATATAGTTAAGCTTTTTTTTACAGTCATCTGCTACAGACTCCGCCAGTGGACTGTAAGGTCTGCTTGGGTGGACTATACAGTCTGCTGCAATGGACTCTACGGTCCATTGAGGGAGTCTGTAGTAGGTAACCGTAAGAAAGGGCTTAATTGTAGGCAAGAAAAGCCTTAGCTAATAGGGAGATTGGACTTTGAAGGAAATTGCTGTTTCTCAATTTGTATGTTTATAAATGATTGTAGAATGCTTTTACCGTTTCCCATTTATAATAAGGGGCAATAGGGCTGTCAATGGGTAATTTGACTTCATTTTCATTATGTAGCAATTTTACAATAACTTCTCCTTGTTTATTCTTGAAAAAGATTAATTGAAGGTTGGCTCCCATAGGTGAAACACGGAAATCTTGCCAGGCCAGGTAATATCGGTCGGGATCTGTTTCTTGATTGGAGCATCCTTCTACTTGCATGAGTGCCAACAGACGGATCAGGTTGGTATCATGTCCGAAACGGAGGGTGGCGCAAGGAGTTCCTTCACGGATGGCGCGGTCGGCACTTTCTATAATATTCTTCAATAAAGATTTTGCACTCTTGGGGGCTGCTCCCTGATTGACGGGAGCATTGGCATTGCAAATATACATCCGATAATTCACAGACTGCCAGATACCGAATAATTCTTCTTTTTCAAACAAATCATAAAAGGATAGAGGCAACTCTACATCTTGCATGTCGGAAGCAATCCAATAAAGTCCCATCATGAGCTCGCGGGGATTCCTGACTTCTTTGGGATTTTTGAAAAGTGAAGCGATTAAACGTTCCGGATGAATATGATTTTCTTCGAATGTATGGAAAGCTGTTCTCCATGGCGCACTTGCCGAACCCAGCTTTTCGGCTTCGGGTGAAGTATAGGCAATGTAGTCCATGTGTCTTTGGTTGGCTTCGCGGGTGATCTGGAGGGAGGGGTTTAGTTCTTTCAGTTGTTCTGTGAATGCGGACATGCTCATGATACAACGTACGGAAACGCTCGAACGCGCTGATATGTTGGCGCTGTCCCGGAATATATGGGGATATTGTTGATAAAGCCGTTTGGCAATGGCTTTGTGTTGTCGTTCTCCTAATGGGGTCA
>ENA-UEYD01000811-UEYD01000811.1-human-gut-metagenome-genome-assembly--contig:-NODE-811-length-26872-cov-19.044001_pt1 | contig 26872 bp, 26 predicted proteins | sample MGYA00242907_ERZ507875 | MGnify/ENA primary metagenome ERZ507875 (study PRJEB26167, sample SAMN06115506) | human gut metagenome | host: Homo sapiens | place: China:Shandong | collected 2015-08-07...
CCCTTGCACCTATTATAGCACAGATTGCCGGGATTGCCTTGTGTCGCAATGCTTTTTGGGTTGGTCAGTAGACATTATTTATCCGGATATTTGATGAGGTCGTAGAGTGTGCCGAGTTCGCCCGCGTCGCGTGTGCCAGCTAGTTCCATCCCCAAATGCACATACTTGTCGCATTTCGACTTTGCGTCCGTTTCCAGAATAACCGGCACTTGCAGGCGGTTGCCGTCAGCAAACGCCATCTCCAGCACCTTCCGCATGTACCCCTGCCCCTGATACTTCTCCGTCACGCACACCAGCCCGACGTAGATGTGCGGCGTTTTCTCCTTGTCGTAGCGATCGTTCAGGCTTGCCCCGGCGCGCTTCATCAGCCGCGCAAACCGGCACAGTTCCCGGAAGGTCATCGCCTGAAACACGCCTTTGAGCAGTGGGAGAAACGCCGTCAGCTTCACCCTTTCGCCCGGCAGACGATAGGCAATGAATGCTTCGCCGCGTTCACTGGTGGTGTAGAGCAGTCCGGCAGCGAGCATCGCGCGGACAAAACCGCAGATATACAGCGCTGTTTTGTCAGGAGAAGAACATGCCACCCCCATTCCGGTTTCCTTGCCGTAATCGTAGTAGCCAAAGGCATGACCGATGGCTTGAATGGATGCCTCATCCAGTGTGGTCAGATGCATTGTGCTGCCCTCCCTTTCTCCATCTTCGGAATCATCCAGAACTTGCTGCGACCAATCCAGAGCATACCAATCGCAATCAGCCACAGCAGAAAGCAGTACAGCGCCAGTTGAATCACAATCGTTATGATGATTTCCTCCTTGTGCCCGCAGATGCGCCCATGCGAATCAGTGCCACCGCGCAGGGAATCCGCCCCTCGCACAGTTCGAAGCGCATGTCGGAATAGCCCGCGTCGGCGAAAAACTCCCGGTACGTTTCCAGCGTAAATTCGCGCTTGAAGTCCGCGCCCGCCTTGCCGATGACGCCGGAAACGCGGTTCGTTTTGCCCTTGTCCGTTCGATTCATGTAGGTGGGGATGATAAGTTTTCCACCCGGCTTGCACACGCGGTCAAGCTCCCGCAGCGCCTGATGCGGATTACCCAGCAGGTGAATCACGTTCGCGGCGACGACGGTATCAAAGCGCGCATCGGAGTAGGGGAGATGCAGGATATCCGCCTGCTCAAACCGCACATGCGGATAATGCCCGTACTTCTTCCGGGCGCGCGCAAGCATCTTTGCGGAGAAGTCCGTCGCCGTCAGGGATTTGCAGCGCTTTGCAATCACACCGCTGAGCAGCCCTGTACCGCACGCGCATTCCAGCACGTCGTCCGTCGGCGAAATCATCCTCGCAACCACCTTGCACAGCTTGCGATTCGCTTTGCGGTTGATGCCATCCGCGAAAATGTCGTAGACCCATGCGACGTTGTCCCAGAACATGGCGTTCCTCCTTTCCATTATTTTCGTGCCGTCACGCACAGCCAGCCTTTGCCGTTCTTGTGCGTTTCCACTTGGCGGAAACCCACCTGTTCCAGCATGGTTTTGAGCTGTGTGTCCTTGTAAATCGTCATGCCGGGAATCTTCTCCGTCCACTTCTCGTCCTGCGCATGATCGCCATCGGACTCGTTGCAGAGGAAGAACGTCCCGCCGGGCTTCAGCACGCGCCCAACTTCACGGAAGCACGCGGGCAAATCCACCCAGAAATACACCGTCTCGAATGCTGTTGCCACGTCAAACTGCGCGTCATCAAACGGCAATGCCTGCACGCTTGCCTGCAGCACTTCGCAGCGGCCAGCGCTTACGGCGGTTTGGTTGAGCTTTCGCGACTTCTCTACGCTGACGGGAGAATAGTCGATACCGCACACTTTTCCCGTCGGGCACTTTTTCAGCATCAGACGCAGATTCGCGCCGCCGCCGCACCCACAGTCCAGCACATCCGCATTCTCCGCCAGCGGCAGGAAGCGAAGCCCCCAGTCCGCAAGCGCCCGATGCCCGATGTTCATCATGACGACCATGAGGCGGCCGCCGAAGCCTGTCGGCTTGCGGGTGTTCTCGAAAAACGCCATATGGATTCCTCCTTATTTCACCAGCAACACAATCAGCCCCATGTCAGCGCCCGCCCAGATTGCGCCGAGCGTCAGCAGCGCCGTAAAGCTGACGGCTTCCAGCGCGACAATCGACCAGACCATGATTGCATCCCCTTTATTTTTGCAGCACGACGATGCGGTTTGAGATATTGCGCACCAGAGGAATTTTGTCCAGCACCTTGTAAATCGGCAGGAACTCCGCCATGCCTTCGGTCAGGCTGTGCTCTTCCACCAGCTGGAAGCCCGGCAGCAGCGCCGCCAGTGCCTGCCCGCTGCGAATGCCCCATGTGAACTTCGCGTGGCTGCCCTCAATTGATTTTTCCTTGAAGTTGCGCACGACCAGCGGGTTCATCACTTCCACCAGCACGGTGACGCGCGGAAAGCGCCGAGCGATTACATCGAAAATGCGCTGCACGTCCGCTTCGCTCAGGTACATCGTCAGACCCTCGATGATGACCAGCGCGTCGCCTGATTCGCGAATCATACCGCCCCAGTCGTCCATCGCGGACATGGCGATTTGCGAGATTTTTCCGTTTTCCGGCAGCAGCTTTTCGCGCACGGCGATGGTCTCCGGCAAATCGAGGTTATACCAGTGCTGATAGCCCTGCATCCGATAGCAGCGCGTATCCAGCCCGCAGGCGATATTGACCGCCACCGCGCCCGGATGTGCCGACAGATAGGTCTTTACGAGCTTATCCAGCACGATGGTGCGGGCAATGACGCCGTTGGACATGGCACTGTCCTTATCCGCCAAGGAGAAATCGTAGTCGAGCCGGCGGATGATTTCGACGGCTTTCTCGTCGCGAACTGCCCCGCGGTTTTGGGTTTCCTTCGCGCGGGCGTAGACGGTTTGCAGCATGGTTTCCGGAACCCCGGAGAGAGTGACTTTGCTGCTGGTTTCACGCATTCTTCCTGCATCTCCTGCCCCTATCAATCCGCCTTGCGGCAGATAAACCACGCAATGCTCTTCAAACTGCCGACGTCCACCTGCGCGTACATGCCCTGCAAGCGCTTCCGCAGGCTGTCCACTGTCTCGTAGGGCGGCGTGAAGAACTTTGTCGGCTCGTAAACGTGGCGAATCATCCAGTCCGTGCGCTTGTGTTCGCCTGATACATAGAAGCAGCCGCAGAATGTTCCCCGCCGGGTTTCAGCACGCGGAATGTCTCGCGGTACGCCGCTTCCTTATCCGGGAACGCATGGAAGCCGTTGAGCGACAGCACCAAATCAAATTCGCCGTCCGCGAATGGCAGCGCGCCGACATCCCCCTGCTGGAACTTTACGTTCGTCAGGTTCAGCTTTTCCGCCTTTTCCTTTGCCTGACCCATCATGTCCGGCGAGTAGTCCAGACACGTCACGTCTGCTTTCGGCAGCGTCTGGTAGACCGGCATGGTCAGGATGCCCGTACCGACGGGAACTTCCAGCATCTTGCCCGCGAAATCCTCCGGGATGCCGGACAGCGCCTTGGACAGGTAGTCCTCGCACTCCTGCCGGTTCATCGCCCACACCATGCGGCAGACCGCCTTGCCGGAGAAGGTCGAACAGGTAATCATGCCGTCGTAAAAATTGTTCGATCCGGTCAGATGATACGCCCCGCGAATGGCGTTTTTCCGCTGCTCACTTTCCATACGCTGCACTCCTCTAATTTTCGTTAGTTTTTGCTAACATCAGGTGCTGAAAAAACTGCCTTTCGGCAGCAGCATGGGGGAGGATTCCTCCCCATCGGTTTGTTATGACAAACTAATTCTATCACGTTTTGGGGCATAAATCAATCCGGTCTTTTCCCGAAACAGAGAAAATACGAAAAAGGGATGCCCACTTTTGCAGCGGGTATCCCTTGCGCGATTGCATCCATACAGCGGCTTGCCATTCGGACTATCCTATTTTGGGATTCATTATGCGGCACGTTTTCGTCTGGGAATCGTATTATTTCAGGAAGAAGCGAATCAGCGTTTCTTTCTTCTTGCTGTACGGCGTGTAGCGCATCGGCAAATCCAGCCACAGCGCCTTTTTGACGATGCTCTTGTCATGCGTGAAGCAGCGGAAGCTGTCACGCCCGTGGTAGTCGCCCATGCCGCTGTGTCCAACGCCGCCGAAGGGCATCCGGCTCGTCGCCAAGTGGATGATGGTGTCGTTGATGCACCCGCCGCCGAAAGGCAGCGTGTCCAGCACGCGGCGCTGCACGGCACGGTCTTTCGTGAACAGGTAGCACGCCAGCGGATGCGGCCGTGCGGCAGCGAAGGCAATTGCTTCGTCGATGCTGCTGACAGGCAGAATTGGCAGAATCGGGCCGAAAATTTCCTCCTGCATGACGGGGCTGTCCGGCGAAACATTGCGGAGGATGGTCGGCGCAATGCGCAGGGTGGCGGGGTCGATACTGCCGCCGTAGACGATTTGCCCTGATGCCATCAGCCCGGTCAGGCGGTCGAAGTGCTTCTGGTTGACGATGCGGACGTACTCCGCGCTGTGCAGCGGGTCAGGGCAGAGCTGGTCGAACTGCTTTTGCAGCGCCGCAACGAAAGCGTCCTCGACTTCGCGCGCCACCAGCACATAATCCGGCGCGACGCACGTCTGCCCGGCGTTGAGCAGCTTGCCGAACGCAATCCGCCGCGCGGCGAGCGTCAGGTCAGCATCCTTCGCGACAATCACCGGGCTTTTGCCGCCCAGTTCCAGCGTTACGGGGGTCAAATGCTCCGCTGCGCGGCGAAGCACCTCCTGCCCGACGTGACTGCTTCCGGTGAAGAAAATCTTGTCGAACGGCTGGTCAAGCAGCGCTTGATTCTCCATGCGCCCGCCCTCGACGACGGCAACTTCCTCCAGCGGGAAGCATTCGGCGCAGATTTGCCGGATGATGGCGGAAGTCGCGGGTGCATCCTTCGACGGCTTCAGGATGCAGCAGTTGCCGCCCGCCAGCGCGCCAAGCAACGGTTCGATGGTCAGCAGGAATGGGTAATTCCACGGGGACATGATGAGCACGACGCCCATTGGGTCGTGGCGGATGAGGCTGCGCGCCGGGAACTGCGCCAGCGGCGTGAGAACGTGCGTATCGCGGCAGTAGCGGCGCGTCCGGCGGAGCAGGTAGCCCAACTCCGACAGCACCATGCCGATTTCACACATGTACGCTTCCGTCCTGCACTTGCCGAGGTCGCTTTGCAGGGCAGCTTCAATATCCTGCTCGTGTGCCAGAATCGCGCGGCGCAGGCGGCGGAGCTGATCGAGCCGATGGGATACGGGGCGCGTTATGCCGGACGCAAAGCAGGCTTTTTGCGCGGCGAACAGCGCGGCAATATCCGCGTGGGGCGCATCGGGCGTCATGATGGCGCGGAGGATGTCCTCCAAGGCGAAGCGGTTCAGCAGCGTGTCCTGCGCGGCAATCCGCGCGACGGCGGGAATATCCCGATGATACAGCGTTGGGAGGGTCAAGCCATACCCCGCATGGAACACGAGGTCGCGCACCCATGCCGCCAGCGCCGCCGCGCCGTCCGCATTCATGCCGCACAGCCCCGCGCCGATTGCCATGTCGGACAACGCCTTTCGCCGCGCACCTTCGGACTGTGCAATCATCGGCGCAAGCAGCAGCGGGAGCGTCTCGTCCGGCGAAAGCTGCTTCACTGTGGACAGGGCATTCAGCAGTGCGGGCAGCACCGCATCATGCGACACGGCGAAGGCTTCCGCGGCATTGAGCGACGCGGTGTACAGCGCGCGGCGGCTCGCCAAATCGGAGGAGAAACGTTCGCTTTCCGGCACGGCAGCATCGTCGCTGACGGCAATCAGCTGTCCGGTCAGCGCACGAAGGGCGTTTTCTGCCTTTTGACGCTCTTCGCGCGGCAGAAGGCGACTCATGCCCGCGCAGATGGCGTGCGCAATTGTCCAAATCCCTGTGCGGAGCAGCGATTCGCGCGATTGAAGCGCCAGCATCGCGTCATCCATCAGCACATAGCGGCTGGTATGCGCCCGAAGCGAAAAGCGGCGTGATTTTCCGCGCACCGGGTCGAACACGTCACCTGTTTCTGCGAATACGGCGGATGCATCCGCCGCTGCGGGCAGGAGGATCAGCGGAATCGCGCGCCACTGCTCGAATGTTTCTGCATGTCCTTTTGTGTGCAGACGCGCCAGCAGCGCCTGCCCCAGCGCCATTGCGTCATTGCCGCCGGCGACAAGAATCGCCTGCGCTTGTTTGTCGGTGAAGGCCTGCAGGGCAGTATCAACGTCCGTGCGGGTCAGCGCGCCGTCCTTGCTGTCTGATAGTGACACGGCGGCGTGGACTGCGTACATGATTTGGCTGTCCTCCAGCACGGGGAGCAGGAGCGATTCGCAATCGACGGCATGGGCATCGCCGATGACGAGAACGCAGCCGATTTGTCGGCTGCGCAGGAGTTCCGGCAGCGCTGCTATGCTGTCCAGCCGGGAAGGGAATACGGGATGCGCAGGGAGCGGAAGCTGTTTCATGAGCATGTCCTCCGGTGGGGTTGATATGAGTTTTAACGAATATGATTGATAGTTTCGGTAAAAATCAAGAGACATGGGTGTGCAGCCCGAAGGGATCGAGGGGGCGATCGGAAAGCCCACTCGTCGCCTCCGCAGAGGCGAAAGCCCCTGCAAAATAGTGTGCTTTGCTTGTGACAGCGATTACATCATCTGCACCGGCAGCATATACACAATCGTGCCGCCGACAATGCCAATCAGGCTCGACCAGTGCTGCTTCTCCTTCAGGATGTTATCCACGAAGATGACCACGAACATAGCGGTCATGACGAAATCAAGCCCCTTGGTGTCGAACGGAAAAAGTCCACCGAGCAGGCCGCCCAGCGCCGCGCCCGCAACCCAGTAGCATCAGTCCAGCACCGTTACCCACAGGTAGAACCAGCCGCGGTCAACCTCCGGCGGCACGTCAGCGGAGCAGGTGATGGAGAAGGTTTCGTCGCACAGGCCAAAGATGAGCAGCGGTTTCTTCCAGCCCATCCCGGCATACTTGCCCAGCAGAGACAGCCCATAGAACAGGTGGCGCGCTTGAATCAGCAGCGCCATCAGAAACGTCTCCAGCGGCGCAAAGGCTGAAAGCAGCATTGACACGGTGACATATTCCAGCGAACCGCCGAAAATTGTCATCGCCATGCACATCGGGTAGAGGAACGAAAAGCCCTTGGTGCGCATCAGCAGACCATACGCGAAGCCAAGGAAGAGAAAGCCCGCCAGAATCGGCAGCGTGTGGGGAAAAGCCGCCCGAAACGCGCGCTTGACCGTGCCGCACGGCGCCTTGGGTATTTTTGCCGATGATTCGTCTGGATATGCAGGCGCATCGGAAGAAACAGGCTGCATGGGAAATGACCTCCTCGTAAAATATAGAGCACTGGTGGGAATTATACAACGGAAATCCGCCGCGGTCAAGCAGGGTTGCAATTCGCGCAAGGTGATGGTATACTAAGAAACAGCAAAAAGCGACAGCAAGCGCACAACGCGCGGAAGGAGCAATACCATGGCGGAGCAGGAGCAGACGGTAGACCAGCAGCAGGAAAAAGCGCGCGAAAAGGCGGAGGATGACCGCTATCAGCGGGCGGAACAGCAGCAGGCGGCGTATGATGATGAGTACGAAAGCCGCCGTGAAACGCTGTCCGCGCTGGCGCTGTTTCAGCAGGATTCGGTGGAGCAGCTGGCGGGCGGCAGCCGGCAGAATCGCCGGGATTATTATCAGAAGCTGCTTTCCCGGCTGTATATTGAGCTGCGCGACTTGGGGGCGTCCATGCTGCTGGATCAGCTGGATGCACAGCTGACGCAGAAGCATCAGGGCAAATGCGCCATGCTGGTGTACAGCGCGGTGACGCAGTGCTATCAGATGCTGGTACTGGATGCGCCGATGGCGGATGCCGCGAACGCCGTGCCGGATGTGTTCACTGCCGAACGTGAGCCGATGACGTGGGAGCTGCTGGCGTCTTATTCGGCAGACCCAGAACTGCCTGTGCGCGCATCGTTTACAACCCGCGTGCGTGTGCTGCGGTCGGTCAGCCGCCTGCTTTATCAGGCGCGCCGGGACGGGCGGAGTGCCGCACCGGAGGAAGATGCGCTTCGTGCGCGCCTGCAGGAGTATCAGCTGATGGCGAAGATGCAGGATGAATCGCTGGAGAATGCTGCCCGGCAGGTGGAGGAAGCGAATAGGAAGGCAGAGGAAGCCCGTACCGGCAGGGCAGAGGAAGAAATCAAGCCGATAAAGGAAAAGCTGCTGGCGGAATTTGAAGAAAAACTGAAGGCGCAGGAAGCCCAGTTTGCACAGGCAGGGCGCGCCAAATTCCAAGAGGCGTTTGGACAGCAGCAGAAGGCGGTTCGCGAGCGGATGGAGGACGAAGCGCGCTGGGCGGCGCAGCTGTTTGACGACGCGGGGATGCAGTACGACAAACTGCGGCAGGATTTCGCGCGGATGCAGGAGGAGCAGAACGCCCGGATGCAGCAGTGGCAGACGGCGATTTATCAGGCGGATACGCGGATGCTGGGGCAGTGCTACGTCGGCATGGCGACGAAACTCGGCGACGCGGTGGATCAGGCGATTGCGAAGCTGATGAAGCCGGAAATGAGCGCCGAGGAAGCCAAGCCCCTGCTGGAACTGCGCGCGGTAATGCTCAGCCAGCTGACACGGCTGGAATACGCCATGAAACGCTTGGGGCTGGTGGTCATCCGCCCGCAGCGCGGCGATACCTTCCAAAACGACGTGCATACGCTGACGACAACGTCCTCCGAGACAATCAATGTGCCGGAATTTGCGAAAATCGACCAGTGCATTACCCCCGGCGTGCTGGCGGAGCGCGCAGATTTGCGCTTCCGCGAGGTGATTGTGCCGGCGGTGGTTACATTGATGGTGGACTGAGAAAAGCCCTTTTGCGCGGGATGAAAAACCATCGGAAAATCGTTGAATCAGTGCAGGCGGGAAGGTCTGCGCAATATCTCATAATATCTCATAGAGGTGAATCCCCTGATGAAAAAGGGTGTATTTCTGGCGCTGCTGCTCATGCTGCTGGCGGCTTTTCCGACGCTGGCGGAAGATGTGTACTATGCGGATGCGTCGCAGGGCGGCAGTGTGACGAGCGACAAGGGGTATCTGTCCGTGTCGTGCCCGCTGGATACGGACAGCCGCGTTACAATGACCATCCGCGACGAGTGGGGATCGACGGTCTATCAGCGCGATTACGGCGTGTGCAGCGGAATGTTCGCGTCAGAGGAAGTGTATCTGCCGCAGATTGGCGCACAGACGACGTATCGCGTCACCCTGTCCACGGACAGCGGTGAAAACAGCTTCACGGTCGTTCGCGTTGCGCCAAGATTGACGGATTCCAACGTCACGACGGCGGGACTGCCGCTGTCGGATATTAGCGGCGTTTCGTCGCCTAAAAAGGCGATTTTGCTGGATTTGAGCGCGCTGAATAATCAACTGCCGATGGTCGTGCCGATGGTCTCCGGCGATGTGCAGCTTGGCTGCGTGACGTTCACGGTGCGCAACGGTCAATTGAGCGTATCGGCGGAATTGACGGTGGATGGCACGATTGACCGCGCGGCGGTGTATGTGGCGAAATCCGCCCTCTCCGCGCAGACGCTGGGTACGCGGCGCTTTGACGGCAAGAAGGTCGGGCTGAACAAGAAAGTCAATGTCGATGGGCTGGGTTATGCTGCCGTCTTGGTGCAGATGACGGTTTCCTACGATCAGGACACCGCGACGCCGCTGATGCCGGATGAGGACTTCGTGCAGGAACAGACGGAGCTGTGGGACGCGATGCAGGAAGAAACGGTCAACGAGGCGGTCGGCTGACTTTTTACGGATCAACACGCGGGCACTGCATGAAGAAGTTACCAACTCAATCGCGCGGAAGGGTCAAGGGAGGAACTCCCTTGCGCCTCCCCGAAGGTAAGGAGAATACCAATGGAATTGACTGTGCTGGGGATGAATGGGCCGTTTCCGGCGGCGAATGGCGCAACGTCGGGATATTTGATGCGCGGGGAAAAGACGCGCGTGGCGATGGATATGGGCAGCGGGACGCTCGGAAGGCTGACGGCGCTGATGCCGCCGGAGAAGCTGGATGCGCTGCTGCTCTCGCACTGGCACTTCGATCATTGCAGCGACGTGCTGCCGCTCTTGTTCCGCTTGCAGGCGTGCGCGGCAAAACCGCTGGATGTCTACGCGCCGGTGGATGAATCGTCGATGGTGCGCAAGGTGGTGCAGCAAAGCGGTGCTTTCTGCCTGCATGACGTGCAAAAGGACGACAAGGTGCAGCTTGGCGAATTTTCCGTGCGCGTTTTTGCCGCGCGTCACCCTGTGCCGGGGGTTATGTACCGCGTGACGGACGGCGAAAAGACGCTGTGCTACACCGGCGACACCAATACCGTGGAGGGGCTGACGGACTTCGCGCAGGACGCGGATCTGCTGCTGGCGGATGGGCTGTTCCCGACGGAAATGTGGCAGGAGGGTCTGCCGCATCTGTCCGCGGCGCAGACGGCGGAACTGGCGCGCGATGCCCACGTCAAGAAGCTCGTTATCACCCACCTGAACCCGAACATCGACCCGGAAACGCTGCTCAAACAGGCGCGGGCGATTCGCGTGGACGCGGAGCTGGCGCACATCGGCGCAACGTATTGTGTCTGACACGCGAACACGACGCGCATTGCTGCAAACCGCTCTCCTGCCCTGCGCGGCACTGCTGATGATGGCGGGCATCGCCCTCGGCTTCCAAGCGCCGACGAGTGCAATGCCGATGCTCTGCGTGTCGGCGGCGCTGGCGGGATTGCTTCTGCTGGGACGGCGGAGAACACGCGCGGCGGGCTGTCTGCTGCTGACGTTCCTGCTTGGCGCGGCGCTGGGCATCCGCACGGCGAATCCGACGCTTCCGCCGGAAGGAGACGCGCAGGTGACAGGCGTCGTTGCGGGCGAGGTGGACTTCCGCACGGAGAAGGGGCAGGTGCGCGTTATCCTGCGGGACGTGACGCTGAACGGCGAGCGCATTGCATCCGGCGCATACTGGACGTTCTACCTTAAGGCGGATGAAAATATCCCGGACTTCCTGACGCCGGGGGCAAGAATCAGCATGACCGCCGAAGTCTATCATCCGCAGGGACAGCGGAATCCGCATGGGTACGACTTTCGACAGGCTCTGCGGCAGAAGAATATCCTGATAGGCCTGTATGGTGCGGCGAAACTGCAAGCGCTGCCGGACGGGCTTTCTCTTTATGGGCTGGCGGCACGGTTCAATCACCGCATGGCACAGACATTGAGAGACGTTTGCGGCGAGAAAGCTGGACAGCTGGCGAGTGCGGTGCTGCTGGGAATGCGCGACGAAGTGCCGGACGAGGAACAGGAACAGTTCCGGCGGCTCGGCATTGCGCATATTCTGTCCGTTTCGGGCTTCCATGTGGGCGTGCTGGTCGCCTTGCTGGCGCTGCTGATAATGCCGGTGAAACATCGGCGGCTTCGGATGGCGCTGACATTGCCGATGCTGCTGGCGTACGCGTTCCTGACAGGTGGAAATGCGCCCGCCATCCGCGCCGTGCTGCTCTGGGCGCTCGTCTGCTGGGGAAGAATTCGCCACAAGCGGGTGCTGATGCCGCATGTGCTGTGCGCATCGGCAATGATTCAGCTGATGTTTGCGCCCGCACAGCTGTTCAGCGCGTCGTTCCAGATGACGTACGGCGTGATGGCGGCGATTTGCGGGATAACGGCGCAGACCGCCCCGAACGCGCAGAAAAAGCGCGGCTGGAAGGGGAAGATACTGTCCCTGCTGTCCGTCTCCGCGGCGGCGCAGTTCGGCGTGCTGCTGCCGGAGCTGTACTGGTTCGGGCGCGTGCCGCTGCTGGGCATTGCGGTGAATGTGCTGCTGGTGGCGGGGATGAACGTGCTGCTCCTGCTGGATTGGGTGACACTGCTGCTGACGCCGATTCCGTGGCTGGCGGCGCTTCCGGGGGCGGCGACGCGCGCAGTCAGTGAGGGATTCCTGCGCCTGGTGAACGCACTGGGGCGGTTCGCGCCGACGCTGTGGACACGTCAGCCGGATGCGTGGGTGGTACTCGGCTGGCTGCTGGTGTTTGCGGCGCTGCTGCCGTTCGGGAAGAGCCGGAACCGCTGGCAGAACCGCAAAAAGCGGCTGCCGATGCTTGCGGCAGGGGCAGTGCTGATGGCGACGATTTTGCTGCCCGCGCCGTTTTCCGGGACGGAATATATGCAGCTTGACATGGGCGACGCTGATGCCGCTGTGCTGCGGCAGGAGAAACATGTGCTGGTCGTGGATGCGGGCGAATACGGCGGCGATTTGGCATCATACCTGCGCGCGGAGCATCTGCCGGTGGATTTGCTCGTGCTGACGCATCTGCACAGCGACCACGCGGGCGGCGTGCGGGAACTGCTGGATGAGGGCATCCCGATTCGCCGGTGCGTGATGCCGTCCGGCGCCCTGACGGCGGATTTCGACGAAGAGGTACTCCCGCTGCTGGCGCGGATGGAGGAAAACGGCACGGTCATCGAAACCGTCTGCCGCGGCGACATCCTCCAGTGGGCGGAAGGAAAGCTGACGGTGCTCTTTCCGCCGGAAGGATTTTCAGCGTCGAACGCCAATGACGGCTCGATGGCGCTGCTGGTGGAGGCGGAGGGCGTGAAGCTGCTGCTGACGGGCGATTTGAGCGCGCAGTACGGACAGTACGCCGCCGTATCCGCCGACGTGGTGAAAGCGGCGCATCACGGGTCGAAGAACGGCACGACGCAGGCGTTTCTGGATGAAAGCGCGCCGACTGCCGTGCTGGTGTCCACCAAACGAGAGAATGCGGCGGACTATCTGCGCGGCATCACCGATGCGGATGTGTACAGTACGCTGGAAAGCGGAGCTATTATCATCCGCATGGCAGATGGACACTTTACCATCGAACAATTTGAGGAAATGCAATGAATCACAATGAATTTGTGCAGGCGCTGAAGGCAGGGAAGGTCAGCGGTGCGTACCTGTTTGAGGGCGTGGAGGAGAACATCAAGAGCGTAACGCTGGCAGCGCTGCGCAAGGCGGTGCTGGCGGACGGCATGGCGGAGCTGAACGAGAGCGTTATGGAGAATCCGTCGGCAGGGGAGATTATTGCGGCGTGTGAAACGCTGCCGTTCGCGTCGGACAAGCGGCTGGTTGTTGTGCGGGAACTGAATGGCACGACCGGGCGGAGCGAGGCGGAAGAGCGGCTCGTCAGCTACATCCCGAAAGTGCCGGATTCGTGCGTGCTGGTTATCTATGTGCGCGGCAAGGCGGACGGGCGCAAGAAGCTCTATTCGGCGGTGAAGAAGAAGGGCGGCATCGTGTCGTTCGAGCCGCTGGGGGATGCGGAGCTGAACGGGTGGATTGTCCGCGTGTTCCAGCAGAACGGGAAGAAGTGCGCACCGGACGTGGCGAGCCTTTTGTCCTTCACGGTCGGCAATGACACGGCGCTGCTGCGCGCGGAAATCGAGAAGCTGACGGCGCTGGCGGGCGACCGCGACACCATCACGGAGAATGACGTTCACGCCGTGGCGACGCGCTCCATCGAATGCACGGTGTTCGAGATGGTGGACGCCGTCGTCGCGGGGCAGCGCGCGCGGGCGCTGATGCTCCTGCGCGATATGCTGACCGCCGGGCAGGAGCGGCTGGGCATTCTGGCAATGCTGCTGCGGCAGTACCGGCTGATGCAGCATGTGAAAATCATGCAGTACGAGAAACTGAGCCGGCAGGAGCTGGTGAAGAATCTTGGCATTGCGCCGTTCGCGGCGGAGCGCACGATGCGGCAGGCGCAGGGCTACACCGGTGCGCAGGTGCGGCGCGGCGTGGGAATCTGCCTTGACACGGAATACAAGGTGAAGGCAGGGCAGTACAACGAGGACGGCGCGCTGGAAACGGCGGTGCTGGCGCTCTTGGGGCTGCGGGGGTAGAGATTTCCAAAGGACAAGGAGGATAAAACGATGGTGAATCAGTATGTGCTGAAGGTCTATCCGCTGGGGTTGGGGAACGAGGTTTACAGAACGCTGGAAATCTGCGGGGACAGCACGCTTGACCAGCTGTGCGATGCGATTATGGAGGCGTTTGACTTTTTCCATGAGCATCTGTATGAGTTCTGCATGGACAATAAAATGTTCAGCGAACACTGCTATCAGTATAATCCGCTGGCGGAAGAATTGGGCATGGAAAGCCCTTCGACAGACATTGCACTGGACAAAATCGGCTTGCAGAAAGGGCAGAAGTTCACCCTGCATTACGATTTTGGCGACGACTGGATGTTCCCGATTCGCGTGATGGAAATCAAGCAGATCCCGCGCAAAAAGAAGCCCTGCGTCATCAAAGCCAAGGGCGAGATTCGGCAATATCCGAACTAATACTATTTCCAAATTCACCTGCGCCATCTGCTCGCGCCTTTTCCGCGCTTGCGTCCGCTTATTCCACTTAGCGTAGCGCTGCTACGCTGCGTTTCATTCGCGTTAGCCAGCGCGAAAAATTCGCTTCGCATCTTGGCGCATTCTCATTCGGAAATAGTATTACTTGCTCGAAAGCGTGTCCAGCTTCACCCAGCCGCGGCGGGTGACATCCTTCGCATAGGAGTAGTACTCCACCTGCGCCCAGCTGCCCTCAATCTGGCAGATAATCGCGGTGTCGCCCTCGTAAATCCACGACCAACCGTACTTGCGGTATGTCGTCGACGGCCCGAAGTAGACCGCGCCGGAGGTAATCACCGTCCGCGTGTCGTTCAAATTCGTTTCCGTCGGGATGCTGTCGCTGCTCACATCCACGCGATTGGCGGGCGTGTAGGCGCGCATCCAGCCATCCGACGTGTTGAACTCAATCTGATACCACCAAATGCCGTTCTCGCTGTCCCACGCCTTGCTGATGACGTTGACGATATCGCCCGCGTTGTAGAACGAGCCGGGCTCGTCGAAGCGGTTGCTGGGACCGGAGCGGGTCGCCGCCCGCTTCTTCAGCGCTGCCGCAACACCCTTGGACGGGAATGCAGGCTCTGCCGTGGGAGTCGGGGTTTCCGTCGCGCCAGTCGGCACAGGGGTAATCAGCTCCACCGTCGAGGTCGGCGTGGTAGACGGGCGCGGGGTCACATAGGCGATGTAAGGCTTCGGGGTCGCGGTGGTGTAAGCGCGCGGAGTCGCTGTGGCGTGCACATCCGCCGCAAGGGCAATGTCCGAAATCGCCACGCCCGCGTTCCCTCTGCCCGCGTAAACCGTCTCGATGGTCAGGTCAATCTGCGTCACGCCGGTGTACTCCTCCGGCAGCAGCAGGCGCTGGTAGCCGTTTGACCAGTCGGCGCTGCTTGTCGTGGGCAGGAAAGCATCCGACAGCGTGTAGCGGTAGGTCACGCTCTGCCGCCCGTGGGAATACCAGATTGTCACGGCGACGGTCGCGGGGCGGTCATAGCTGTTGTAGTAGTTCTGGTTGTAGCAGTAGCCGCTGCGAATCCAGATTTCGCCGACGCTGGCGCCGCTGAGCGCGAGGGACAAGTCCGGCGCGGCGGCGCTGGTACGAACCCACGCGGTGGCAGTATTGCCGTCGAGCAAATCAGCGGTCACATCGGTTTCGCCGCTGTGCTCGGTGGCGGAGAGAATCGCGCTGGTCGCGACAAGCCCGCTGCTCGTCGCGGGAACGTCCGCCAGCACGGGAATGCAGATCGCTGCCGTCAGCGCGGCACAGAGCAGAATCTTCAAGGTGCGCTTCATGTTCATCATCCTTTCCGGATAGGGGGCGTTATCCTCCTGTCACTCATATAACGAACGACAGTGGGTAATTCTTCATCTGTTGCAAAATTTCCTCCAATTTTTTGTTTTTGATGAAAAAAAGCATCAAAATCATCCATGCCCCCCTTTTCAAAAAGCAAAAAACGTTGTACAATATGGAATGAAAGGTGCTGCGTTCAGACAGTGCGTTTCTTTATCCTGATTTGTAAGCACTTACACAACGAAGGAGGACTTCTTCATGGAACTTCGGACGGCATCCTCTCCGCGCGACGTAAAGACGTACGACACGCAGCGGCTCCGCGAGGAATTTCTGATTGACGACCTGTTCCGCGCGGATGATATCAAGCTGGTGTACAGCCACATCGACCGCATCATCACGGGCAGTGCTGTGCCGGTGAAGGGTACGCTGGCGCTGACGGCGGGCGAGGAGCTGCGCGCGCAGTATTTTCTGGAGCGGCGCGAGCTGGGCGTCATCAACATCGGCGGCGAAGGCACGGTGACGGTGGATGGCACGGTGTACACGCTGCGCCACCGCGATGGGCTGTACGTCGGACGCGGCAGCAAGGACATTGTGTTTGCATCCAAGGACGCGGCGAATCCGGCGAAGTTCTACCTCAATTCCTGCCCGGCGCACACGGCTTACCCGACGGTGTACATCCGCCCGGAGGACTGCGTGCGGCAGGAACTGGGCAGCCTGGAAACGGCGAATCACCGCACGATTTGCAAGTACATTCTGCCGGGGCAGGTGCAGTCCTGCCAGCTGGTGATGGGCATGACAAAGCTGGAGCCCGGCTCTGTGTGGAACACGATGCCCTGCCATACCCACGACCGCCGCATGGAGGTCTACCTCTATTTCGACATGCCGGAGGACGCGTTCGTGATGCACTTCATGGGGGAAGGGCAGGAGACGCGCCACATCATCATGCGCAACGAACAGGCGGTCATCAGCCCGTCGTGGAGCATCCACAGCGGCTGCGGCACGCAGGCGTACACCTTCATCTGGGGCATGTGCGGCGAAAACCAGGACTTCGACGACATGGACGGCATCGCCATGAAGGACCTGAAGTGAGGGAGACCCAAGGGGCTTTGCCCCTTGACCCCAGCAGGGCGCTGCCCTGCACCTGCCAAAGGGTCTTCGACCCTCTGGACTCCCTTTTCGCGATTGAGTTGAGCGCACTTTCAGGCAGTTTCCGCGTGTTTATCCGCGATAATTGAAAGGAGATTTCCCATGAGCAATATGTTCTCTCTGGAGGGCAAAATCGCCCTCGTCACCGGTGCGTCCTACGGTATCGGCTTCGCCATCGCCTGCGCCATGAGCGACGCCGGCGCGACCATCGTCTTCAACGACATTAAGCAGGAATTGGTGGATAAGGGCATTGCTGCTTATGCCGAAAAGGGCATCAAGGCGCACGGCTATGTCTGCGACGTGACCGATGAAGCCGCCGTCAACGCGCTCGTCGCCAAGATTGAGGAAGAAGTCGGCGTGATTGACATCCTTGTCAACAACGCGGGCATCATCAAGCGCATTCCGATGTGCGAAATGACCGCCGAACAGTTCCGCCAGGTGATTGATGTTGACCTGAACGCGCCGTTCATCGTCTCCAAGGCGGTCATTCCGTCGATGATTAAGAAGGGTCACGGCAAAATTATCAACATCTGCTCCATGATGAGCGAGCTTGGCCGCGAGACGGTGTCCGCTTATGCCGCGGCGAAGGGCGGCTTGAAGATGCTGACCCGCAACATCTGCTCCGAGTACGGCAAGTACAACATCCAGTGCAACGGCATCGGCCCGGGCTACATTGCCACGCCTCAAACTGCGCCCCTGCGCGAGATTCAGCCGGACGGCTCCCGTCACCCGTTTGACAAGTTCATCATCGCCAAGACGCCTGCCGAGCGCTGGGGCGACGCGGCGGATTTGGGCGGCCCGGCGGTGTTCCTTGCGTCGGACGCGTCCAACTTCGTCAACGGCCACATCCTCTATGTGGATGGCGGCATTCTGGCGTACATTGGCAAGCAGCCCTAACGGATGTGCAGGCATAGGGGAGAAAATGCCGCCCGCAAGGGGGCGTTTTGCGGAAGAAATGCGCGCAAAAACCGCTTTTTCTGCAAAAGCCCCTTGCGTTCCAGCGAAAAATGTGATAGACTGTAAAGCGTTGATTTCTCCCCAAGGAGGTTTGAAGCATGAGTGCATTTGGTGTGGTTCTGACGGTCATCATCACGATTTCCGCTCTGTTCATGATTTTTACGGTTCTGATGCAGAGCAGCAACGTGAAGGGTCTGGGCGCAATCGCCGGCACGTTCGACAGCTATTTTGACAAGCACAAGGCCAAGAGCGCGGAAGCGAAGCTGGCGCTGGGCACCAAGATTGCTGCGGCGATTTTCGTGGCCTGCTCCCTGCTGATGCTGCTGGTCAAGTAATCAGCGGTTTCGCATGGCAAAATAGGGCTGACAGGCGACTGTTTAGCCCTTTTTGTCGTTGATGGAAATGTATGTTCTTCGCGAACAGTGCGATTGTGTTGCAGGGGTTTCGCTCCTGCGGGAGCGACAAGGGGGCTTTGCGGTCGCCCCCTTGACTCCTTCGCACGCCCTTCGGAAGTTACAATTTGGTTATGTTGGTTGTTTTTGTTTAGTGGACGAATAGTACACGAACTATAGCAACTTTCGCTATAAACCAATATACATGGGTGCGCACCGAAGGTTTCCAAAGGGCGAGCGGAAAGCCCTTTGGTTGCGCCCGCAGGCGCAATTCCCCCTGCGAGAATCAAAATCAAGCATGAAATTGCCATCAACTGCACGAAAAAAGAGCAGGTGGACTTGCAACCTCCACCTGCTCTTTCCCTATTACTTAACCAGCTCGCAGAACTTGTCAATGTTCCCCTTGACAACCTCCAGACTGGAGCGCCAGAAGTCGGGATTCCGTACATCAATCCCCACGCTGGCGGCGACGTCGGCAATCGTGCCCGAACCGCAGGAGCGCAGCAGACGGCAGTAATCCGGCACAAACGCCGCGCCCTTTTGCAGATACTGCGCGAACACGCCCTTGGCGAACAACTCGCCAAACGCATAGGGGAAATTGTAGAAGTTGTAGCCGGACGAATAATAATGGCTCTTGCACGCCCACATGTACGGGTGGCGAATCTCCGGGTCAAGCCCGTCACCGTAGGACGCTTCCTGCGCGCGCAGCATGGCGTCCTTCAGCTCGTCGACGCTCATGGCATGGTCGGCGCGCGTGTCGATGACTTCCGTCTCGAACAGGTAGCGGCTGTAAATGTCCACAATCGTCTGGTTCGTTTCCATCAGGTTGCCTTCCAGGAGGGACAGCTGCTCGTCGGGGCTTGCGTCCTTGAGCACCATGTGCGCCAGCAGCTGCTCGTTGAAGATGGACGCGGTTTCCGCCAGCGGCATGGGCGTGTCAATCAGCGAGTACGGCAGCCCTGCCAAGCAGCGGTTGTGCCACGCGTGACCCAGCTCATGCGCGATGGTCGACACATCGGAGAAGCTGCCGGTGAAGTTCGTCATCACCAGCGAACGGTCGGCAAAATGCACGGGGGAGCAGAACGCGCCGCCGGTCTTGCCCTCGCGCGGGTAGATGTCAATCCAGCGCTGCTCAAAGGCGTTGTCGATGAACTTGCCCATTTCCGGCGTGAACTGCCCCATCAGGCGGACGAGCATTTCGCGCGCTTCCTCCACCGTGTAGGTGTGCACGTTCTGCCCGACCGGCGCAAACAAATCGTAGAACGGCAGGCCATTTTGATGCCCCAGCAGCTTCGCCTTCGCCTTCATGTAGCGGCGGAAGTGCGGCAGATATTCGCGGATGGCGGTCAGCATGGCGTCCAGCGTCGCGCGGTCCATGCGGGAGTCGCTCAGCGTCATGTCCAGCACGGAAGGATACCCCTTCGCCTTGCTCAGCGTGCGCGCCTCCATTTTGACGGCGTTCAGGCAGTAAGACATGGGCAGCTCCATTTTCTTATAGGAGGAAATTTCCGCCTCATAGGCATCCTTGCGGACGGAGGCATCCGCGTCGTACGCAAGCCCACGCACGGCGGACAGCGGAATCTCCTGCCCGCGGTAATTCGCCGTGTGGGTGGAATCCAGCTTGTCGCGCAGCTGGCTGAACGCGCTGCCGCCGGACAGGCTCATCTCCAGAATCCACGGTTCAACCGCTTCGGGAATGGTGTGGTGCGCGTTCTCGGCGGATTCACGCAGGTGGAACGCGAACTTCTGCAATTTGGGGGACGCGGCAATCAGGTCTTCGAGGTTCGGAAGGCTGCCGATATAGCGCGTGACGGCGCTGCTGACGATGCGGCTGTCGTTGAAAATCACGTCCAGCACGTTCAGGTACTTTGTCGCGTCGGCATTGTTCGCGTCCACCGCCTGCGTCAGGCTGCAGAACGACGAGAGCCGATCGGACAGCGCACCAAGAACCTCCTGCTGGTCGGTGAGTTTCTCCAGCTTCGTCTGCGGATCGTCGCCGTCGTCCAGAATCGCCTGTTCGACCTTGATTTCCTCCGGAAAACGCTTCAAATCAGCCAGAAAAGCCGGGTCATCAAAGCCCTTGTAGAGATAGGACAAATCCCAATTCGGGTTCATGGGGGTGATTCCTCCTTAAATGGAATAGTCATTAACAAGATGATACCCCAAAGCGCGAACATTGTCAATGCCCGCTTGCCATACGCGGCGATTTTTCAGGTGCTCCGGGTCATGCGCGTCCACACCGAGAATGACGTCATTATGCCATTTTCGGGCGTATTCCCAGAATGGCGCGGACGGATACCCCCGCGTGTGACCCTCCATCTGGCTGTTCAGCCCCAGCAGATTGTACTCGATGGGCATGTGCTGTTCCTTTGCGCACTGGCAGAGCATGTCCGCCGCTTCCTCGCACGCGTGATTGAACTGGTCGTCCGTGCGGTGGCGCATGAACAAATCCGGGTGGGCGATGTAGCAGAACAGCCCGGTGCGCATGGCGGCGACTGCGGATTGGGCATAGCGCAGCACGCCCTCGTCCGTCTGGCACTCAAAGCCGATATACGGATTGTCCTCCTCGCTGTCGGCGTAGTGCTGACCGAGGATGTAGTAGCCGATGCCCTGCTCGCGCATCCGCAGCAGATGGTCGTGATAGCGCGGGAAGTACTCGCTCTCCAGGCCAAGGCGGATTTCAAGCTGCCCGGCGTAGCGCTGCTGGAGCGCATGGACGGAATGGATGTAATCCGCCAGCTGGTCAAGCGGCATCCGAATCCCGCTGACGAAGCCGTTTGCGAACGGGAAGGGCGCGTGGTCAGCGAAGCCGAGCACATCAAACCCGGCGTCCAGCGCGGCTTCGACATAGGCTTCATCCGTGCCGACGGCGTGCTGGCAGCGGGATGTGTGCGTGTGAAAATTATGCTTCATAATTGCTCCTTGCAAAAAGATGCACCGGCGCATGTGGACGGTGCATCTTTGCCTGATTACATTTTTTGCAGATAGCGCTGGGTTTTCAGCGCTTCGAGGCACTTCTCCTTGCTGCGCTCAATGTGGCGGTGCATCAGCTTCTGGAAATGCTCCAAATCGCGCTGCTCGATATAGTCCACCAGCTTGTAATGCTCCTCGTGCGCCTGCAGCAGGCGGTTCTCCTGCGAAATCGCCATGGATGAGAAGCGTGTGATGTACTGGTCCTGCCCCTCAATAACGCGCAGAATGCGGTTCTGCCCGCAGATTTCGGTCATTTGGCGGTGGAAGGCGCGCGCCATGGGGGAGAGCGTCTCGAAATCGCGGCTTGCCATCACGTTGTCCATCTCGTGCAGCCGGTCGCGCAGGGCGGCGATATCATCCGCCGTCGCTTTCTGGATAATTGCGGGCAGCGTCAGCATTTCCAGCGCGTTGCGGATGGTGTAGATTTCCTCCACGTCGGCAATCGTGAACGCGCGGACGATTACGCCGCGCCGCTGTACATACTCTACCAGCCCGTCACGTTCCAGCTTCCGCAGGGCTTCACGCAGCGGCGTGCGGCTGATGTGCAGGCGGTCGGCGTATTCTGTCTCGACGATGCGCTCGCCAGCGGGAATTTCCCCGGTGATAATAGCGTGCTTGAGCACTTCGTAGGCGATTTCACGAATCGGGCGGCTTTCCATCATGGGCTGGAAGGGTATAGCTGCCATAGCGAACAACTCCTTGTGGGTGGCTTAGAATCCGCCGCGTTTGTGTCCTTTCTGGTCAACACGTCCGCGGACGCAAAGTGCATTTTGTTTGCACTTTGTATACAAGAATAATACAAAAAGCAGCCCTTGTCAAGGGAAAAATCCATTTTTTCCGCAATTTTTGGCGGATTTTTTGCTGATTTTCGGAATTTGAAATACGCGCGCGATTGCAGGGGAAGACGACTTCATCCGTCGCAGGCGGATGAGCTCGGTTCTGCAACGATACCCCAAAAGGATGGGCGTGTGCACCCGAAGGGGTCGAGAGGGCGATCGCAGACTTCGTCTGTTTTCATGTCCCCTCGTCGCGTCCGCAGACGCGAAACCCGCTGCAATAAGAATAATCAAGTCACATCGAAAGCGAAAATCACGAAAAAAGCGCAAAGAAAGCCGCCTGCCTTCGCGCATTTGCGAAAACAGACGGCTTCCAAAGTCAAATCAGGCGAATGCAATTATTCCAGAATCTCACGCCGCAGCGCATTGACATAATCCAGCTGCTCCCACGGCATGTCCGCCTTGCCGAAATGACCGTAGTTGCAGTTCGCGCGGTAAATCGGGCGGCGCAGGTTCAGCCGCTGAATGATGGCGTTCGGACGCAGGTCGAACAGCTTGTCCACCGCTGCCGCCAGCTTGTCGTCCGAAACAACGCCCGTGCCCATTGTGTCGATGAACAGGCTCACCGGGCGCGCGACGCCAATGGCATACGCCAACTGAATTTCGCAGCGCTTCGCCAGCCCCGCCGCGACGATGTTCTTCGCGATGTGGCGCGCCGCATAGGCAGCAGAGCGGTCAACCTTCGTCGGGTCCTTGCCGGAGAACGCGCCGCCGCCGTGCGGGGCATAGCCGCCGTAGGTATCAACGATAATCTTGCGCCCGGTCAGACCGGAGTCGCCCGCAGGCCCGCCGATGACAAAGCGCCCGGTCGGGTTGATGAGATAGCGGGTGTCCGCCGTCAGCATTTCCGCCGGAATCACCGGGCGGATGACGTGCTCCATCATCGCCGCGTAAATGTCCGCGTGGGCGATTTCGGGGTTGTGCTGGGTGGAGATGACGATGGTATCCACCGCCACGGGCTGACCGTCCTCGTAGGCAATGGTCACCTGCGCCTTGCCGTCGGGCCGCAGCCACGGCAGCGTGCCGTTCTTGCGCACTTCGGTCAGGCGGCGGGTCAGGCGGTGCGCGAAGGCAATCGCCGTGGGCATGTATTCCGGCGTTTCGTCGCACGCGAAGCCGAACATCATGCCCTGATCGCCCGCGCCGATTTCGTTGGCATCCTGCGTGCGGGTTTCCAGCGCGTCATCAACGCCCATGGCGATATCGGGGCTTTGCGCGTGGATGCTCGTCAGCACGGCGCAGGTGTTGCCGTCAAAGCAGAGGGAGGAATCATTGTAGCCGATGTCCAGCACAACGTCGCGCACGATGGCGGGAATATCCACCTTCGCCGTCGTGGTGATTTCGCCCATCACCATCACCATGCCGGTGGTGGCGCAGGTTTCGCAGGCGACGCGGCTCATGGGGTCTTGGGCGAGCAGCGCGTCCAGCACCGCGTCAGACACCTGATCGCACAGCTTGTCCGGATGACCTTCCGTGACCGATTCCGAGGTAAAGAGTTTCCGCATTTTTGTAGCTCCTTTCAGCTAAGCCAATAAGGGGATGGTTGAGAGCTGCAAAAAACCCGGCGTCCTTGCACACAAGGCAGCCGGGAATCAATCAGAAGCGATTGTCCTTATCTGTCAGTGCTGCTCTGGATAGAGCCTGTGTGCGCACTGTGGGAATTGGCACCACGCACTTGCGTGCCGGTTGCCGTGGCTTCATTGGGCCCGTCCCTCTGCCACTCGTGATAAGGGGGTATTACTTTTGCATCCGATATGCTACCACAATTCTGCCCGTCCGTCAAGGGCTTTTGCATCTTTTCTGTATTTTTTTCGGGAAAAATCACGATAAGAACGAACGTTCTCTTGCATTTGCGGAAAAAATCCGCTATACTACATAAGCCGTTGCAATGACGACCGGGTCCTGTGCGATCTGTCGGTGTGAACCTTGTCAGGGCCGAGAGGCAGCAGCAATAAGCGCTGGGCGGATGTGCTGCGGGGTTGCTCAGTCTGAGCGGCGGTATCTTCTACTTGAATATCAATGAACAGGCCGCATGGGAAAGTGACTTCTCATTGCAGCCTGTTTTTTTATCGGCGCGGGATTGTGAAATGGTGGATGGCGAACAAAGCAAAAAACGCAGCAGACCTATTGTTTCTGTGCGGCATGTGTGCTATACTGACCATCGCGCAGAAGCGCAAGTAATTTGGGAGGTATAACAATTATGCGGAAGTTCCTGTCCCTGTTTCTGGCTCTTGCAATGAGCATCGCCTGCTGCACGCTGGCAGCGGCGGAGGATACGGCAGAAGCAATGCAGTATACCGAAGAAAACATCACCATCGACGCGGGCGATCACCAGATTCCCGCAACGCTGACCGTGCCTGTTGGCGCGGAAGGGGAAAAGTTCCCGGCTGTTGTTATGCTGCATGGCAATGGCTCTACCCGCCACGAAGCGGGCAATGCCTATGATTATGCCGCGCTGGCCATGGCGAAGGCAGGCATCGCGACGATTCGTTTCGACTACATCGGCAATGGCGACAGCACCAGCGATTACATCGACTTCACCTATGACAAGGGTGTGGAAGACGCGATGAAGTGCTACGAATACCTCAAGACGCTGGGCACCATCGACATGGATCATGTGGGTGTGATGGGCTGGAGCCAGGGCGGCCGTCTGGCGCTGCTGACGGCTGCGCGCAACGAGGTGTTCACCTCCGTGCTGACGTGGGCAGGCGCTTACGATCAGAAGGGCAATGAGGAAGAACAGTACGCAATTGCCAAGGAAAACGGCTATTACGAAGTGACCTATGACTGGCGTGAACCGCTGAAGCAGTCTCCTGCCTACTATGAATGCGCGATGAGCATTGATTATCCGGCAGAGGTTGCTAAGATCAAGGTGCCGCTTCTGGCGATCAACGGCAAGGCGGATACGACCGTGGTGCCGGAAACCGCGCAGAAGATTGTGGATGCGGCGGTGAATTCCCCGGATGCGGAAGTGCTGCTGCTGGACGGCGCGGATCACACCTTCTGCGTCTTCAGCAATGACGACACGGTGCTGAAGACCTTGGTGCAGGATACCATCGACTGGTTCAAGAAGACGCTGTAAGCGCAAAAAGTCACCAAGGGCTGCGAAGGAGTGGAGAACATTCCTTCGCAGCTTTTTTGCGTGTGTTTTGTACAAATTGTGTATTCCGACTGTACAAAAACGGAAAGCAAGGTATAATAATAGGAAAAGCAAGGAGGTCATGCAGACATGGAACTGAACGTGATTCGACAGGCAGACCCGCAGGTGGCGGACGCGATTGAGGCGGAACTGAACCGTCAGCGCTCGCATATTGAACTGATTGCGTCGGAGAACTTCGTATCCCCGGCGGTGATGGCGGCGATGGGCTCGTGCCTGACGAACAAGTACGCGGAAGGGTATCCCGCGCACCGCTATTATGGCGGCTGCGAATGCGTGGATGTGGTGGAAAACCTCGCCCGTGACCGCGCTAAGCAGCTTTTCGGCTGCGAGTACGTCAACGTGCAGCCGCATTCCGGTGCGCAGGCGAATACGGCGGTGTACTTCGCCATGCTCCAGCCGGGCGATACCGTCATGGGCATGAGCCTGTCCAACGGCGGCCATCTCACGCACGGCAGCCCGGTCAACCTGTCCGGCAAGTACTTCCATTTTGTGCCCTACGGCGTGGATGCGCAGGGCTATATTGATTATGACGCCATGCGCGCGCTGGCGCTGGAGTGCAAGCCGAAGATGATTGTCTCCGGCGCATCGGCGTACCCGCGCACGATTGATTTCGAGAAGATTCGCGCCATCTGCGATGAGGTGGGCGCGCTGATGATGGTGGATATCGCCCACATTGCGGGGCTTGTTGCGGCGGGGCAGCATCCGTCGCCCGTGCCGTATGCTGATTTCGTCACGACGACGACGCACAAGACGCTCCGCGGCCCGCGCGGCGGCATGATTATGTGCCGTGAGCAGTATGGCAAGGCGATTGACAAGGCGATTTTCCCCGGTACGCAGGGCGGCCCGCTGATGCACGTCATTGCGGGCAAGGCGGTCTGCTTCGGCGAGGCGCTGAAGCCGGAATTCAAGGATTATCAGGCGCAGATTATCAAGAACGCGAAGGCGCTGGAAGCCGCGTTCCGGGCGGAAGGCATCAAGATGGTGTCGGACGGCACGGACAACCATCTGCTGCTGCTTGATTTTTCCGGCACGGAGATGACGGGCAAGCTGCTGGAGACGCTGCTGGAAGAAGCGAACATCACGGTGAACAAGAACACCGTGCCGAACGAGACGCGCTCACCGTTTGTGACCAGCGGCGTTCGCGTGGGCACGCCGGCAGTGACGAGCCGCGGCTTCAAGGAAGCGGACATGGCGAAGGTCGCAAAGTGGATTGCGCGCGTCGTTCGGGAAGGGGAAAATGCTGTTCCGTCGGTGAAGGCGGAGGTGGAAGCGTTCATGAAGGGGTTCCCGCTGTATGAGTGACGGGGGTTTCGCTCCTGCGGGAGCGACGAGGGGGCTTTGCGCTCGCCCCCTCGACCCCTTCGCAGTGCACACTCCCATGCTTTGGGGTTTTATATTTCTTATATAGAGCATCTAACCCGAACCGCAGGTTCGCCGGATAAACACGCGGACACCGTATGCAGTCGTCACCAACTGAATCGCGCGGAAGGGTCAAGGGAGGAACTCCCTTGGGTTCCCCCAATCAACACGCGGGCACACTATGCAGTTGCGCTCAACCCAATCGCGAGAAGGGTGTCGAGAGGGTCGAAGACCCTTCGCGGGTGCAGGGCAGAGCCCTGCCGGAGTCCAGAGGCAGAGCCTCTGG
>ENA-UEYD01000813-UEYD01000813.1-human-gut-metagenome-genome-assembly--contig:-NODE-813-length-26797-cov-4.746669_pt1 | contig 26797 bp, 25 predicted proteins | sample MGYA00242907_ERZ507875 | MGnify/ENA primary metagenome ERZ507875 (study PRJEB26167, sample SAMN06115506) | human gut metagenome | host: Homo sapiens | place: China:Shandong | collected 2015-08-07...
CTCAATTTATAGGGAGTGTATGAATGAGAAGAAAAATTACACCTATCATCTGATATCAATCCTCACCGTAGGAATCTGGGGATTGACGTTTATCTCCACCAAAGTTTTAATAGCCAATGGACTTTCTCCGAAAGAAATCTTTCTGCTTCGTTTTCTGATTGCTTATATTGGTATCTGGTTTATATCTCCCCGCAAGCTGTTTGCAAATAACTGGAAAGATGAACTTTGGTTGTTGTTGGGTGGTATTACGGGCGGTTCCGTCTATTTTCTGACGGAGAATATGGCTTTAGGCATTACGCTGGCTACCAATGTGGCGTTTATTGTTTGTACGGCTCCGTTGCTCACCACTATCTTTTCACTGATGATTTATAAGAAAGAAAAGGCTACCCGCACTTTGATAGGCGGTTCACTGATGGCATTGGTAGGGGTGGCAATGGTGGTTTATAATGGGAGTTTTGTTTTGAAAATATCTCCGTTGGGCGATTGTCTTACTTTGGTTGCTGCTCTTTCATGGGCGTTCTATAGTCTGATAATGAAGAAGATGACGGGAAGGTATAATACTATTTTTATTACTCGCAAGATCTTTTTCTATGGCATATTGACTACGCTTCCCGTCTTTATGTTTCAACCTTGGAAGGCTGACCTTTCTTTGCTCATTCAGCCTTCCGTTCTGTTGAATTTATTATTTCTGGGTGTGGTTGCTTCCCTAATTTGTTTTGCAGTTTGGAATGTCGTACTGAAAAATCTGGGAACGGTACGTGCTTCCAACTATATTTATCTCAATCCGCTGTTCACTTTGGTAGGATCGGCTATCCTGTTGGATGAACATCTGACAGTTATTGCACTGATCGGGGCGGCTTGTATTATGGGGGGAGTATATATGGCCGGGAAAAAATAACCAGTAGATTATTTTTCAGCAAGCAACATTATTCTTCAATATCTTTCTCCGAGTGTTGCAGGCGGTAAAATGTTTTTTGTAGCTCAATCTCCCTGCGTAACTCTTCCTCCGTAGGCATATACAACATATATTTGGAAGCAAAAAGTTGATTATTGTCATGTAGTACTGAGTAGCGGGCTATATCTTCGTCTGTTTCTGAACAGAGAACGATACCGATGGTTGGGTTATCTCCTTCACCACGTATCCGTTCATCATACATCCGCACATACATATCCATTTGTCCCACGTCCTGATGTGTTATAGGATTTGTTTTCAAATCGATAAGGACGAAACATTTTAATAAATAATTATAAAAGACGAGGTCGATGAAATAGTCTTTCTTCTCGGTACGCACTAATTTTTGGCGTGTTACATACGAGAATCCTTTTCCCAGTTCAAGCAAGAAACGTTGTAAGTTGCTGATGATAGCCGATTCCAGTTTGGATTCGGTAAAGTCGGTGTTCGAGGACAATCCGATAAACTCCGCTACCGTAGGATTCTTGATGAACTCCAATTTGTCCTGCTGGTACGGAAGCGTGAGCGACTTCATTTCCGTTTCCACTTTTTCCTTGTCGTGCGAGAGTAGCAGACGTTCGTAATACTGTGAACCGATGTTGCGATTGAGTGTGCGGTAACTCCACATCTGCTCTTGTGCTTCTTTTAGATACCATGCACGGGCTTCAGGATTGGGAACTGTTAATAAGCGCTTGTAATGAGACCAACTCAATATTCTCCACGGTGTAGAGAATATTTCGGGAAAGGTTTGATAGAACAGTCGATAGTTGTAAAGACTGGGGACTGAGAACCCCTTCCCGAACTCTTGCGTAAGTTCTGTCGAGAGTTCTTTTAATAGTTGTGTTCCGTAGTCGGCCCGTTCTTTTCCCTGCTGTTCCTCTTCCACGATACGCTTGCCCATCAGCCAATAGGCTTCTACCATTGCCGAATTAATGGCGGTGTAGGCTTTCTGTCGGGCTTCAGTTACAATTTGCTTGATTTCATGAATGAAACTTGTGCTATGTAAGGCTATATGGTTTTCTTTTTTCATTGTCAAAATGGTAAATGATTTAATGACAAAGTTAGGAAAAAAGCAGGATAAATGCACAATTAAGGTACTGTGTATTTGCGATGCCTGAATTTATTTCTCTGCAAACAGAATGATTTCTTCCGGTTGTGTGGAGTGTTCTACCATTAGATTCCAGCTACTTTCTTTTTTGTTCCATTCGTAGCTTTGGTAATTTACGCCCATTCCGTTGATTTGGTAAACGGCTTTGGTCTTTACATCGGTGTAGGCATTGTCCTTTCTGTTCCATGCTGCGTATTCCACGTTTACTTCTCCACCGTCGTATGAGAAGTTCAGGCAATATTGTTTCTCGAAGCGTTGGTTGCCTTTACTCCATTTCGATACCTCTTTGCTGGATACACGTCCTTCGGCATCATATGCATAGTTATATTGCAGATGATTCTGAAGATATTTATCCTCTTTCACTTTGTATACGTTTTTGGTTTCTACATGATCTCCGTCCATGCGGGTGTTGTAGGCAAAACCTTCCAGACTGTTGTTATTTACTGCGTTTACGATTGAAGTTACTGCAAATACTACTGATAATACTAAAGTTTTCATAATGGTGTTATTTTTTAGTTATACATTTTTGTTTCTTTCGATGTTGCAAAGGTAAGGCAGAGGCTCATGGAAGAATGTTATTACAATGTTATCTTTAGGTTAACAAAGAAAATCCGTTGATTTGTCTACTATTTCTTTTTCAAAAAGAAAGTTTTTTCTATTTTTGTCTTTTCAAGAAAGAAATAATTTCAATATATTATCTTTATGAAGAAGAAGGAATTACTAAAACAGTTGATTGCAGGTTTCCAGGCGGGTTTACCCGTGGAAGTATATCCCCGTGAATTGATGCTACCTGTAGATAGTAACAAAATTATTACGGTTCCGGGTGTGAGACGTTGTGGGAAATCTTCTTTATTCTTATTGGTAATCAATCAATTGATTTCGGAGAAAGGCATCCGGAAGGAACAAATACTTTTTCTGAATTTCGACGATGAGCGTTTGCAGTTTGATGCTGAAAATTTAGATGAAATATTGCAGGCTTATCGGGAACTATATCCTGATATTTCCTTGAAGGATGTATATATGTTCTTTGATGAAATACAAATGGCGGAAGATTGGCAACCATTTGTGCGTAGGGTGTATGAACAGGAGTGTAGACACATCTTTATTACAGGCAGTAATTCAAATATGCTTTCGTCGGAACTTGCCACTTCCTTGCGGGGACGTACATTGCAGTACGAAGAGTTTCCTCTTTCATTTCGGGAGTATTGTTCATTTGTAGGCGTGGATACCAATTATTATGTACCTGAATATAGGGCGCGCATTGTAAATGCATTTAAAGTGTACCTGCATCAAGGTGGTTTTCCCGAAGTCAGTCTTGCTATTCCTATGTTGAAAGACCGTATTCTGCAGGAATATTTCTTCGTAATGCTCTATAAGGATTTGGTGGAAAGATATGAAATAAAGAATCCGGAACCTGTCCGTTACTTCATTAAGAGAGTAATGAGTAATTTGACGAAACCGACCTCTATCAATCGTATTTATAATGAGTTGAAGTCACAGGGGGTTAGTATCGGAAAGAATACCCTGTATGATGTAATTGTACAAACAGAATCTATCTATTTGTTTTTTTCATTAACGAAGTATGAGCCTTCGGTTGTGAAAGAGAGTAGTGGAGATAAGAAATACTATTGTATTGACAACGGTTTACGTTCCGTGTTGCTTAATCCTCTAAGTGAAGATAATGGTAAATTACTTGAGAATGCCGTTTATCTTCATTTACGCCGGAATTTGCAAATACAGGAAGGTTTGCATTATTATAAAGGTAAGAAGGAGTGTGATTTTGTAATTACTAACCATGAAGAAGTGAATCAGTTGATTCAAGTGACTTATACTTTGCACGACGAAGATAGACGGTCTTTTGGAGGCTGCTCAAACTACAGGCTGCCGTGAATTATTTATTCTGACTCTTGAAGAAGAGGAAGAAATAAATGTGAGTGAATATACGATTCATGTTCTTCCTGTATGGAAATGGATGCTGAAAACATTATATTTGTCCCCCAAACAATAGCAAGATGAAGCTTCGCTCACTCTATATCCTCTCTATTATAGGATTGTTTCTCGTTGTGGTAATACAATTGGGAGGCATGATATATGCTTATGACAGCTATAAAAATGAGGCGAAGCATACACTGAACGAATGTTTCCGGCAAGCTTTTATAGAAACGGTAGATAACCGGGTGAATAACCTGCCTTTTCCTGATTATACCGTACCATTCTATTCGTACATCCGCAGGGATGAAAAGATGCCTTACGATGAAATGGTATTTCTGGGATATCAGCAAGTAGCCTCTTTCCTGGAAGATGTTTATCATGTGGAGATACCTCTGGACGAGATGGAGAAGGTATTGGAAAAGAAGCTGAAATGGAAGAACATCGATAGGACCGTATGGATTGATTCGGTAGAAGATCACAGTAAATATTCCGCTTACAGGCGTTTCAAAACAGTTATCTCGGAGCAGGCATGGCTGAATGAAAGTAAGGGTAAAGCGATAGAAGCTACCATCATTTCTCCTTTCCTTCCACTTGTGAAGGATGTGTTTTTCCTGTTCCTTCCTACTCTGTTATTGACTGCTTTCCTTATTTACAGTTGGGCACAGCAGATGAAGTATATCATCAACCAGCGCCGGGGGATTGAGGAACAGCGCTCTGCTTTCTATGCTCTGGCGGAGAAAATGAGGTTGCCGATAGGTAAGGTGCGCAGGCAGATTCCCGAACAACAGTGGGAGGCCATAGAAACATCGAGCAGGCAGATTCTGAATATGACGGAGCAAACACTTTCCATGGCTAAAGAAGAGGAGTGGAAACGCCAGGCCCGTAAACAACATTCGTTTAAGGTATTCTTCATAGTCAGCCTGTTGGCAAGTTGTTTGTTGATGGTAGCCTGGTTTGCTTATTTGTATCGCACAGCTGCCCGTGAGACTGCTTATCAGGTGAATGATTGCTTTGAAGCGGCTTTCTATGATGAGGTGGTGGAACGTTATCCGTCGTTCCTTTCACAGACTAAAGGAGGAAAAAAGCCCGTAGAACAGAAATTGCCGGAGGAAGCTCCTTTTGCCAAGGAACAACAGAAATTTCTACAAGGAAAGGAGGCTGAGTATAGCATAAACCGTTTGTTTGTGGTACATACCTATAATACGATTGATCAGAATTATCGTCTTCGTGCAGCCTTGATTATGCAACGTGAGATCAATGAAAGTAGCGTAGAAATACCCTTGTCTTCTTTATACCTGGATTCAGCTTTTGCGGAGCGCTTAAGCCGGTTGGGCATAAAGTCACGTAGTGGTATTCGTCAGTTTCTCCGTTCTTCGGATAGTACGGTTACAGAGGTTGGATACGCTTCCAGGAAGTATGGTGATTATACTTCTCAGTTTATTCCTTTGAAAGAAGATAGTACGCTTTGCGTGCAGGGAGTTGTGAAGAACCCTTATCGTCATGTGGCGACTTCTATCTGGTATCTTTTGCTTCCCTTGTGGATTACATTCCTGGTAATGCTCGATTGTATCTTCGGCCAGGTGAAGGTGCTTCGGATGCAACATCGTCTGGAGCAGTTCCAGAAAGACTTTACTTACGCCATGATTCATGATATGAAGTCTCCGTTGAACTCCATATTGATGGCGGCACATGTGCTGGCAGGGGGAAAACTGGCGGGTAAACCTGAAAAAGAAGAGAAATACCGCCTGGTGATGACGGAAGAGAGCGAGCATCTGCTGGCTTTATCGAACAGGGTATTGATGCTTACACAAATGGATGAAGGGCATTTGGAGTTGCATAAGGAAGATGTTTCCCTGCGTCCGTTGATTGATGATCTGGTTGCGAAGATTGCTCTGAAAGCCGGTAAGAGGGTGGAATTCAATACGGTTTATCATCGTTGTGAGACGGTCTATGCGGATGCTTTCTGCCTGCGTGAAGTGCTGGGAAACTTATTGGACAATGCGATCAAGTATTCTCGTGAAGAGGTGAAAATAGACATTATCTGTGAGTCGGAAAGGGGAGTTTGCAAAATTAAGGTATGCGATAACGGGTTGGGTATCTCCTTGCAAGACCAGTCGCGTATCTTCAATCGCTTTGAACGCTCTGCGGCGGCAGTACGTAGTAGTAAAGGGGGGGCCACAGGCTTTGGTTTAGGTTTGAACTATGTACAGCAAGTGATGCTGGCACATGAGGGCAGGGTAGAGGTGGAGAGTGAAGAAGGCCGTTTCAGTGAGTTTACTCTTTATTTTCCGGTACGATCCTGATCTTACCATATATGGAATCGCAACTCCTGTGAACAGTCGTTGATAAATGCATCTTTGCTGAATGAACGCAGTTTCCAAAGGATGCAGATGTCGTCCATGCTACCGATAAGTAAGAATGTTCCGAATAATGTGAAATAATAATTCCCTGTTGCCATGCCATACAAAAGCGGAAGTATGCCTAACAACAGAATAGGTAAGAAGCAGGTTGTGCGATATTGCCACATTCTGATGGGTTCGTTGCAGTGGCAGAAACGTATGCCTCCCTTATGCTTTACGAAAGAGATGGACCGGAAACCTTTGGGCGAGAAGATTCCGAAGAAAAGTGCATGAAGCAATAGATTTACTCCAAAGCCTGCCAGGGCACACAACCAGAATATCAGAAATGATACATGAGCCATATCTTCTCCATGTATCCACCGGAATAAGAGCAGTATGGGTATTGTAAAAAGGATTGCAGCCAGTATTCCATACTTGTTGATCTTGTTTCCCGAAACCATGATTTCGGTTCCTTTCTTGCTTTGTATAATTGAGATATCCGCTTTCATCATTCGTTCTTTTAATTGAAGAATATATTTGCAATGGCGTGTTTGAGTCCTGTGTATGCAGGATTGACTGTGGCCATTAATGCGTAAGCTGCCAAAACGATTGCAATACCTTTTGCTAATTCGATTCCTATTTTCTGAAATTTCTTCATGACTTGTTTATTATTTAAGTGATACATTGGGGTTATTTCGATGTTACAAAGGTAAGGCGGCAGGGAGAGAAGGAATGTTATCGCAATGTTATCTTTAGGTTAACGATCATAAGTCGATATGCAAGAAACAGGTGTTTTTTAGTAAGGTATAAAGAACTAATAAAACTTGTTGGCAAATCCTTTCTGTATGATTATGAGGTAAATGGGTATTCCAATATAAATCGAGTATCTCAATTCCCCTCATCCATCGGAGGAGGGGTGCCCAGAGGGCGGGGTGGTAGGTAAAGCAAGAAATACCTATGAACCATATAAATAAGGAATTCTTTTCTCACCTACCACCTCCCCCTTCGGGTACTCCTCCTCCGGGGAGGAGGAGAATTGAGATAGTATTGCTCGTCATTTGATTCATTACTATTTCAGCATAAATTAGCTCATTATCCTTAGTTTTGTCTGTTATTCTATTGGACTATTCCCCTTATAATTGAAAATATCCCCTTGATTCTTCTCTGCTTAATGATAATAATCAGTTGAAAAACATAGGTTTATAATAAAAATGAGACTCTTTATTTGTCCCCCCTGTTTCTTTCCTGTTTTATGTCTATCTTCTTATTTTTGTTCCGTTCTCGTAAGTAGATACGATACAACTATTATTAATCTATATCAGAAAGTAAAATTATGGAAAACCAGGGAATGCTTCTTTATATCGGAATAGCCCTTATCATCTTATTGGTACTTTGGTATATCTGGACTGCCAATAATCTGATTGCAAAGCGGAATCGGGTAAAGCAATGCCGTAGCGGCATTTGCGTAGCATTGAAGCAGCGGAACGATATGATACCGAATTTGGTAGCTGCCGTAAAGTCCTATATGGGACATGAGAATGAGACGCTAACCCGTATTGCAGAACTTCGTTCACGAACTTTTCAGCCTTCACAGGAGAGTGAACAGATAAAAACCGGTAATGAGCTTTCTTCTTTAATCTCCAAACTTCAATTATCCGTAGAAGATTACCCGGAACTGAAAGCAAGCGAACAGTTCACCCGACTGCAAAGGAGCATTGAAGATATGGAATTGCAACTGCAAGCTATACGCCGCACCTATAATGCTGCGGTCACCGACTATAATAACTCCATTGAGATGTTTCCATCTTCCATCGTGGCCGGCCGGCAGAATCATCATCAGGAAGAACTGATTGATATTCCCGAACAGGAACAGCGCAATGTGGATGTCAGTGCACTTTTAAAGTAGATGTAATATGGAATCAATTGACTTCAGAAGCCTTTCCGAAAGGCTTCGTACTGAACTTTCCCGTGTATATTTCTGGCAGAAGATCGTTCGTATTCTGAGCATCATAGTCTATCTCTTTGTCTTTTGCTGGATGATGTTCGTCCTGTTTGGGGGCTATCTTGTTGGATACATCGGATTAGAGAACTACAGTGTGGTTACGCAATACATTTTCCCGGTTTTTATGGGATTTATTGTGCTGAACTTCGCATTCAGCCGCTCTCTTATGAAATTCCAAGGGCAGGAAAATGATATCATGCGCAGCATTATGTCTGCTATGTTTCCATCGGTTCTTTTCTCCTTCTCTTCGCAACTGGACCAGCGTATATTATCCGGTAGCAAGCTCTTTAATTCTTCTTTTTCCGATCCGGCATTGGCGGCTACCACCTATGCTTATCTGGAAGTGCCGCGAGGGGATCGTACCCTTTATATAGCCGATATAGGGGTTTCCTATGGGCTGATGAATAAGTTGGAGCTCAACTCTGTAGCGGGCTATATAGTGATGCTTTACCGCTATGTGCTCCGTCCGCTGTTTGCCTCCAGGTATGAAAGCAGTGCGCATAACTTCCGCGGCATGTTTGGCTGGTGTCGTCTGGAACGTAGTTTTAAAGGCAGCACGATTATCCTGCCCGACCATCTGGAACAAAAGGTCGGCTATCTGGCAAAAAATATCCAGGGTTTGAAGAAACGCTATAATGCCCGTTTCGTTCATCTGGAAGACCCGGATTTCGAGAAGTACTTCGTGGTTTATGCCGATGACGAAATAACTGCCCGTATGATACTTACACCGGCAATCATGCGTCAGATTACCCGTCTGCGCGAAACATTCGGGCACGATATGATGCTCTCTTTCAGCAAAGATACTTTTTACTATGCGGGAGTGATGCCCGACGGCTTCCTCTGTCTTCGCAAGCAGGCACTGGACAATGAACATCTGCTTGAAGAGATATATAATGACATAAACCTTGCCTGTCAGGTGACAGATATCCTTTAAAACCATATTATAACATGAAACAAACACTTACATTTATTCCTCCCGTAGTGGACTCCACGCAAAGTTCCATTCATACGGAGGCTTACGAAAAGAGCGTGGACTTGTATAACCAAGGCGAGTATCTGCAAGCTTTCCACAGTTTGCTGGATTACCTGAATGCGGACTTCCGGACGAAGTATGGCAATACGGATGGTACTGAATTTCATATTCCACACGGTTCTATCCTGGTGCATATCTCTGTAAAAGACGGATTTTACCGTATCAGTGCCGACTTCCTGAACTTGCCCGAGAAAGGGCGTGTAGCCATGCTTCGACAGATTGCAGACCTGAATCTGAACAAACTGCTGTTGCCTCGCTTTGTGAAGGACAACGATAAGTTGAGAATGGAGTACACGTGTTCTCTCTCGCAGAGCCATCCCCATAAGATGTACTTCGTGTTACAGAATATCTGCCACATCGGTGATAAATATGATGACGAGTTTTGTACGAAGTTCGGTGCTACTCGGTGCTATGAGCCGCAGGTCACCTCTTATCCGCAGGAAGAGATAGACCGCATTTATGAAGGTCTGCAAATCTTGGGCCGCGAAACACTGGAAGCCGTGAAAGAGTATGATGTCGACCGGAAATATGGCTACTCCTGGAATGTACTCGATACGACTTTCTATCAGATTTCCTACTTTGCCCGTCCGCAAGGCCAGCTATTGAATGATCTTGATAAAGCGGTGGATGATATGGATGCCGAACTGCCTACTGCCGAGGTGGTGGCGAAAGGTAAGGCCTTTCTTGAAAAATTGCTTGCCATGACTAAAGAGGAACTGGCGGCTGATCTTTATTTCGTAGATACATTGGTGTCTACCAAGCGACGTTCGTCTCTGAAGAATATGCAGGAGAACTTTATGAGTGTCTATAAAGAAGCTACTGAAGCCATTCAGACGGAAAACTATGAGCGGAGTGTGGTACGTCTACTCTATATCTTCTATGAGGCTTATTTTTATAATGATGTGCAGGATGACATTAACGTAATTCTTTCGCATGCGCTTAAAAAAGCAAGCGGTAAGCCGCTGGAGGATGCATCTGAAATCCTTTATAACGCAATGGATAAAATAATGGAAGGTGATCTGGAACCGGATGAGGATGACCTGGAAGAGATATCGGCAGAAGCCATCGAACAAATGCAGGGCATGGCAGCATCTCTGCAAGAGGAAATCATGAAGGCACAGGCTGATATGCAGTCTGCCATGATGAAGGGAGATATGGCCGAATATATGCGTTTGGCGCAGGAACTTCAACAGAAGATGATGCAACAAGCACTTGGCGGACAACAATAACAGATTAAAAACAATGAATCAATGGAACAGAACAATATATATCAGTTGGTTTTTAAAGTAACCCATGCAGGTGGATCAGGCAGCTGTTTCTATCTGAAAGACTATAATCTTTTTGTGACGAACTACCATGTGGTGAAAGGCTTTCATGCAGTGGCGGTACATGATAATGACCGGAATCCTTATCTGGCTAAGGTGGTACTGGTGAATCCTTCATTGGACATAGCCCTGCTGTCTGTAGACGGTGATTTCTCGGCCCTGCCTTCCCTGAATCTGGCAGGAGATAATTCCTTGTCCATCGGTGGAAAGGTTTGTGTGGCCGGTTATCCTTACGGTATGCCTTTTACGGTGACCGAAGGCTCTGTGTCTTCGCCCAAACAACTGGTGGATGGAAAGTATTATATACAGACTGATGCGGCGGTGAATCCCGGCAATTCCGGCGGTCCTATTTTCAATGAAAAGAACGAAGTGGTAGGTGTAACAGTGAGTAAACTGAGTAATGCCGACAATATGGGTTTCGGTATCCGTGTGGAAGCATTACGGAAGCTGCTTGAATTTGTGGAGGCTGTGGACCGTACAGCTTTTCAGGTGCAGTGCGACAGTTGTGACGAACTGATATCGGAAGAGGAAGAATTCTGCCCTTCATGCGGCGAAAAGCTGCCCGAAGGTATCTTTGAGGAGCGCGAACCGTCTTCATTGAGTACTTTCTGCGAACGTGCCATCCGTGAGATGGGAGTTAATCCGATTCTTGCTCGTGATGGTTATGACTCCTGGACATTCCATAAAGGCAGTTCCGAAGTGCGTATCTTTGTTTATGAAAATACTTATCTGTTTGCTGTTTCTCCTATCAATCTGTTGCCAAAGAAAGAGGTGGAAAGGGTGCTCGACTATATCCTGAGTGAAGATTTTAGTCCTTACAAACTGGGTATTGAAGGACGCCAGATTTACATAGCATATCGTGTACATCTGTCTGACATTACGGATGCATCGGAAGATGAGATCCTTACTAATCTGGTGAATCTGGCATTGAAGGCCGATGAGATGGACAATATGATGGTAGAAGAGTTTGGTTGCGAATTCTCTGAATATTCTAAACACGAAGACTGACTTTAAGTGATAATTGCAAACGCGGCTGTCTGAAAGATTATCTTTCGGCAGCCGCGTTTTTCATTGGAAACTGTAAGAGAGAATTCTTGTTAGAGTAATTATCTGTTTGCCAGCAAAGCGCTGTTCCAATTTGTTGCATTGTGCTCTGTTACCAGATTCCAGGAATTATCTTTCTCATTCCAGTTGTAAGCCATGTAGTTCATGCCGTTCTCGTTCATCTGGTAAACGGCTTTGGCTTTCACATTTGTGTAGTCACCGGCTTTGCTGTTCCATGCTACATATTCCACGTTTACTTCGTTGTCGGTGTAGCTGAAGTTGAGGCAATACAGTTTTTCAAATCGGCTGTTGTCCTGGTTCCATTTCAGGATTTCCTTGGCGGATACACGTCCTTTTTCATCATGTGTGTAGTTGTATTGCAGGTGGCGTTCCAGGTACTTGCCTTCTTTTACTTTATAGACTGTCTGGGTTTCTACACCGCTTTCCTGTTTCTCACTGTTGTAAGCGAAGTCTTTTACGTTGTTACCACTTACTGCGTTTACTACTGATGTCAATGCGAATACTACTGATAATACTAGAGCTTTCATAATGATTTTATTTTTTAAGTTATACATTTCGTTGTTTTTGATGTTGCAAAGATAGGGCAGGGGCATGAGGATGAATGTTATCGTAATGTTATCATTAGGTTAACGATATCTTTGCAACTCTGGAAAGCTTTCCTTGTATTTTTTTAGAGTTGTATGTATTTTTATATTCCTCTTTTAATCAGTGAGATGCTGATTTTCGTTCGTTTCTTTTCATCGTACCTTGCCATTGGCTGGAAAGAATGCATTCTCATCGCATATAAAAAGTAGTACATTACTCCGCGATCCATAGTTATTTGCTATTTTTGCAGGCGAATATAAACGGATAAGATGAAATTACGTACTGTCATCTCTCTTTCACTTGTGAGTCTGATTGCTGTTGTGTTGATACAGTTGGGTGGAATGCTTTATGCTTTCCATGCACAGATGCAGGAAGCAGAGAAGTTACTAAACAAGTGTTTTTGGATGTCTTTCACGGAGACAGTGGATAATTTGGTGAACAACCTTCCTTATCCTGATAATTCAATAGCTATCATAGCGTATGCACCCAATCCTAAATACAAGCGGATTGATGGGAATGAAAGGAATAAGCGTACTTCCCAGCAGGTGGCACAGGCTTTGCAACGGGTGTATGGAATAAAAGAAATTCCGTTAGCCACCATAGATAGCGTGTTGCACAATAAGTTGCGGAAGTTAGACATGGATGGAACGCTGACCGTGGAGCGCATTAATGTAAATACAAATGAGGTGCTGGCAAGTACCAATCCTCAGGTAAGTATCCGTAACTTTGCCGCTGTTACTTCCGAAACTGCTTTTACCTTTAAATCCCGTGGTGAGGCTGTCCGTGCCATTCTTTCTTTCCCTGCCAAGGAGATGGAGAAGAGACTCCTGTTACTGTCATTCATTACATGGCTATTGCTGGGTACGGCTGTCTATGCCTTGATTGTACAAATGAAGTCGGTGTTCCGTCAACGGCACGACTTGCAGAAACAACAACAGGACTTCTATACGTTGGCCGAAGAAATGAAACATCCCGTCAGCCGGATGGAGAATTTGATAACCACAGAAAACTGGCAAGAGATAGAGGCACAAAGCAACGTACTCTTTGAGAGAACCAATGCTACTCTGGCACATGCCAAAGCAGAAATCCGGCAAGGAAGTACAGGCAGGCCTATTTCTCTTAAAGCAATTTCTATAGTCAGCCTGGCGGGAGTATTCCTGTTGCTGGCTGTCTGGTCGGGATATTTGTATTATATTACATCTCAAAAGATACGGTATCAGGCGGAGGAGCAATTGGAAGAAGCTTTCTACCGGGAGGCAGACTTACATAGGTATCCGCTTTTCACTAAGGCTAATCCTGATTTTAATTGGGATAGTTCACCGGGAGAATTTCTCCCTTATCCGAGGCGTATGATGAATGAACTTTATAAAGTATATCTGGAGAAAGGTTATCGTTACCGGGTACAGTTGAGTGTCATACGACATCTTTACAATAAGTTTGATGAAGATTTCCGCGTAAAGATGGCTTATGATATACAGGATACGATTAGTCTGCGTAGCCGTGTGCCCATTCCGTTCTCCTTGCAGTTTGCCGACAGTGTTTTCAGGAAACAGCTTTTGGAAACAGGCTTTCCGGACAGAGCGGATATCCGTTGGATCAGGTATCCGTCCCGGGAGTTGGTACTTTATACTGGTAGTCCGGATGTTGACTTCGGGGATATTACTACCCGGTTGTTTCCGTTGGATAAGGATAGTACGAGTTGCATCTTTGCTGTGGTTCGTTCACCACAACGTACTATTATGAGTACCACATGGTATATGCAGGTGCCGCTGCTTATTGCTTTCCTTTTCGTATCTCTCTGTGTTTTCTTTCAGATACGTATGTTGCGGGCACAGCGTCGGCTGGAGCAGTTTCAGAAGGACTTTACTTACTCCATGATACATGATATGAAGTCACCGTTGCAGTCTGTCATGATGGGAGCACATATCCTGGCAAGTGGTAAATTGGCGGATAAGCCTGAGAAGCTGGTCCGTTACAGGCAAGTGATGGGAGATGAGTGCGAACATCTGTTGACACTTTCCAATCGCGTAGTAATGCTGACAGAGATAGATCGTGGGGAATTGGAACTACATAAAGAAGAAGTTGCCTTAAGGCCGTTGTTACGGGATATAGCAGAAAAGTATCAGTTGAAAGCAGCGAAGACGGCTCATTTCGATATAGATTGTGAAGAAGGATGTAGTGTTTATGCGGATGCTTTCTGTCTGCGTGAGATACTTTCCAACCTGGTGGACAATGCCGTCAAGTATTCTAATGAAGAGGTTCTGATCATTCTTTCAGGTAAAAAGACAGAGGATGAAACCATTGTTAGAGTGCATGATAGCGGTATTGGTATTCCTTTGAGCGAACAGCATAAGATATTCAATAAGTTCGAGAGAGTTGCTTCCGGCAGTCGTAAGACGGGTGCATCAGGCTTTGGGTTAGGATTGAATTATGTGTTACAGGTGGTGAGTGCCCACGGTGGTATGGTGAAGGTAGAAAGTGTGGAAGGGAGTTACAGTGAATTTACGCTACAATTCCCCTTGCGTTAAAAAAGCCTGCTGGCAAAGATGAAATGTGCTCAACTATTTGTTATTCAGATAGGCTTTTACTATTTTTGTATACAGAGTCCGTAAAAACAAAGGAGGTAGATTATGACACGCAGGGTTGGCATATCTTGGCTCCCAATTCGTTGGGGATTATTTTTTCTGTTCATTTCTGGTTTGCAGTTGCTTTCTGCACAGGAAGATAGTACACGCTTCACTCTTGATAGCATGTTGATAAAGCCGAAAGCTGTATTTCAGCTTCCATCTGTCAATCTGCTTCCCGAAAAGACCGTATACCCTTTGATAAATCCTATACAGTTAGGTGATTTACCTTCTTTCTCCTTGAAAGAGGAACTCCGTATACCTTATCATATAAATCCTTCTCCGCTATTCCGGGGCGATTATAGCACAGGAGGCGTATTAAGGCAATTTCCCCATGGAGCGGTATTCGGTTCCGGAAGCCAGACCAGTGTTCCGGGCATCGGGCGTTTCAATAATGCTTCGTTAGGATATCAGCATATCTTTAACGATCGGCTATCATTGCAACTTCGTGCCAATGCCATGAAGATAAATATGTCTCACATCACCGGGCAAGCTTTCAGTACTGCGGGTAGGCTGACTTATCGTGCTTCCGACCGGGTTGCCTTCAATGTCTTCGGTTCGTATGATATCGGTAATTCTTATGGGATGAGCACTAATAGTTATGGTGCTACGATGTCTCTTGATATGTCCGAACGTTTTGGTATGGAGGTAGGTGCCCAGCGCTATTACGATGCCATGCGTGGAGGTTGGCAGACGGTTCCCGTTGTGATACCTTATTATCGCTTCGAGAAGTTTAAGCTGGGGTTGGATGTAGGCGGAATAATGTACGAGATTCTGCGCAACGTGGTGTTTGATAAACGTGGCGGTGGTGACTTTGGTGGCGGCCCTACGATTAGGCCGCCAAAGTTCTCATTTCCGATAAAATAGAAGAAGCAGATATTTACTTCAGGTAATCGTTTATATTCAGTAGTTTGTATTCGGACGAACATTCAAACAGATAGTTCAGGATGTTCATGTGCGCTGCGCCGAAAATAACCAGTATTCGTTTACCGGCGGCATCGGGAATCCGTTGGATATTCCTGAGTATCCTTAGATTCCGGTTGAACCATCTTCCGGATTCAAAATCTGTTCCGGTATAATCGCCTTTGACGGATTCATACTTGAAATGCTTGATAAGATAGTTTCCTAAATCTTTCTTGATACGTACCGGATCATTGAGATGTATCAGTTGTGCAAGTATCCCCTGTTGCTTGAATATGGGTTCATCTTCATAGTATAAAGCAGAGTCGGGAGAGTTCGAGAAGCTTTCTTCAAAAGCCAGATATTCATTACTTTCATCATCATCCAGCAGTTTCTCTATGTGGGTAGTGTGTGCTCCCCAAGCATCTGCACAGTATATCTTGGCATTGCACATTCGGGCTATTCTGAAACCTAACTGCTGAATTTCGTTTCTGTTCAACTCATGCTTGCCGGTAAGGTATGAGTTATAGAGAGAGTCTATCTCTGACTGTTTGTATAAAGGGCATTCAATGACAATGGCATCCGGTTTGAATTGTGCCAGTTTCTTGGATATTAACTCTATCTCTTTTTGATATTGAGGAGATAGTACATCTATCTGGTCTTCTTCGGATACTTGTTGCACATCCAGATTGGGAAATTCGAAGTGGAAGACTCCCAACGTAAGGACTTCTGCCTGCTGGGCATATCCTTTTGTGAAGAACATGCTTGCGGTAATCAGAATAAGAATGAATGATATCGCAATGTTATCTTCGGGTTAACGAATAATTTATTACTTTTGTGGCTGATATCATAACTGATAAAGATGGAGTTAGATAAGTCATTAAAGGTAGATTTTCTTTCAGAAATCAAAGGAATCATCCAGCAGGCACGCACTAATGCTGTACGAAGTGTAGACTTCTGTCGTGTACAGATGTATTGGACACTTGGGAAGCGTATTTTTGAAGAGGAACAAGATGGAAAGGAGCGTGCCGATTATGGAGCTTACTTACTGAAAAATCTCTCTAAGGAGCTTGTCCCGGAATTTGGCAGTGGGTTTTCTTATCGTCAATTGGCTTTCTGCCGCCAATTTTATAAAACTTATCCAATTGTGAACGCACTGCGTTCACAATTCAATTGGACTCAATATAGGCTTCTTATTCAAATAGATAATCCGGATAAGCGGGAATATTACGAACTGGAAGCGATGAACAATTGTTGGACAGCGCGTGAGTTAGAATGCCAAATCAATTCAGGCCTTTATGAACGTTTGTTATTAAGTAATGATAAGGAGGCTGTTTTGGCTGTAGCACGTAGAGAGTGTATCCCAGAGACACCTTTGGAAATCATTAAAGATCCTATGGTGTTAGAGTTTCTTGGTTTGAAAAAGGAAGCGGCATATTATGAAAAAGATCTTGAACAGGCATTGATTACCCATTTGCAGGATTTCTTGTTAGAATTAGGAAATGGTTTTTCTTTTGTGGCCCGGCAAAAGCGTCTGCTACTTGAAGATGACGAATTCTTTGCAGATTTGATTTTTTATAATCGTCTGCTGCGCTGTTTTGTTGTTATAGAGTTGAAAACCCGGAAGATAACCCATGAGGATATAGGACAGTTACAGATGTATGTGAACTATTATGATCGGGAGGAAAAACTTCCGGAAGAGAATCCTACTATCGGGATATTGCTATGTGCAGATAAAAATAATATGGTAGTTCGTTATTCGTTACCAGAAAATAACACTACCATATTGTCAAGTAAATACCAGATTTATTTACCTTCGGAGGAGCAACTTGTGAAAACGCTTAAGAAAGAATTGGAAGAGAGAAGGTTAATTGATAATTTATAGTATAGAAAGTTAATACAATTCATATCAAAGACATGGATACAATAAAGTTATTGTTAGTTGAGGACGATCCCAGTCTGCGTTACATCGTTCAGAGCGGATTGGAAGATATCATAGAGGGCTATGAAGTGTTGGCAGCTGCCAATGGTGAAGAAGGATTGGCAATGTGGAGGGAACACCGTCCCGATGTCATTCTCTCGGATATAGAAATGCCCATCATGGATGGTTATGAGATGGTGAAGCGTATCCGTGAGATGGATAAAGAGACGCCTATAATCTTTTCTTCCGGTTTGGTTTCTCCCAAAAATGTATTGAAAGGCTATGAGTTGGGAGCCAACAATTATATCAAGAAACCTTTCATTCCCGAAGAACTGGATGCCCATATTCATGCTTTGTTGAAACTCTCCAAAGGTGAAAAGAGTAAGGACGAAAGCGAATGTTACAAGATTGGAAAGGAATATGTGCTTGATGCTACGCACGCCATATTGAAACATTCATCCGGTGAAAACAAGACATTGACCGCCCGTGAAGCCGGACTGTTGCAAATGCTTTGTGAGAACAGAGGAGATGTAGTACGCCGCGAAGCCATTCTTGATAAGTTCTGGAATACGGAAGATGATTATTTTGCTTCCCGCAGCCTGGATGTATTCGTCACGAAACTCCGTAAGTTGATAGCTGAAGATTCATCAGTCAGCATTAAAACGGTGAAAGGTGTGGGGCTGATGCTGGAAGAAAACATATAGTTCCGGCTATTTGATTACTATATTTATTCGGGGCACTAAACTGTGTCTCGAATATTTTTTTGTCCTTACTGTTCGTTTTCATGCGGACACTTGTCCGGAAATGAACATAGCTTGAAATCGTATATTTGTTGATAATCAGTGTTTTATTGTTTTGGCACGCCAATTGACTATATATTGTCGAAGGCGGTTGACAAAGACTTCCTCTCAAAAATCAAGAAGTAATAACAATAAAAAAATAACGATTATGAAAACGAACTTAATTTCTAAAGCAGTGGTAATGTTAGCAGTAGTAATGGCAAGTGTAATGAACTTCTCTGCAAATGCAAGTAATCCTACTCAGTATGTGAAGAACGAAGAGATGACCGGCGAGTTGATGACCGCAAAGACTATCTTTAAGAACGAAGATGGACATCTGTATCGCCACCTCCGTTACACCTACACTTACGATACAGAAAATCGTGTGACCAGCAAGGAAGCTTCTAAATGGGACAGCTCAAAAGAAGCTTGGGTTCCTTACTTCAAGATGGATGTTTTCTATGCCAACAATGAAGTTGAACTTAGCTATGCCCGCTGGAACTCCAAGAGCAATGCTTACGACAGCAGTATTAAAAAGACTGTTTATGAAATGAATGATGATAATGTTACTTTAATGTTGGCAAGTACGAAATAAAACATCAATAATTAGGAAGTAAATGCCGGGATGATGAGATTTATATCTCATCATCCCGGTTTTGTTTTGGAATACAAGTTATGAAAGTAATTGCCTTTCTTGCAGATGAACCAGAGAAAATATCTGATTCCAGAAAAAGATGTTATCCGATTCGGGAAAGTGAATCAGATAGTAGTAATTATAAAAATATGGAGACAAGGAAGAAAGCATATATCTGATGACAGATAATATTGCTCCTCCATTGGTTCTTCATGAAAAGCTGTGGGTGGAATCAGTCCCTTTATGCAAATGTCCCCTTATTTGTCTATCCTTTATATAGAGTTATCATTTGAAAAACAGCTGTTTAGTTTATGGATTATCCCCTTCATTTATCCCCCATGATTGTTTCATTATTTACAGGTTACTTTCTATTTTTGTTTCAATGCAATTAATAGAAAAGATAGAACTATTATTAATCATTATAAAAAGTAATATTTATGGAAAATCAAACAAAACTCTACCCAAGCTATATGGGTGAATTCTATGCAGCAAACCCGGTGAAATTTGAAAAAAGAAAGAACAATGTTAAGCCGATGCTTTATTATGGATTGGCTGTAGTCGCTGTTATTATTGTTATTTTTCCTGGTTTTATCCCTGTAGCGGGTTGGTTGGTTCGGACGGTCGGAGTAATTGCTGTATTAATATGTCTGCTTGCAGCGTATTTGAGCAATTTCGATTATTATAATAGCGAGAGTGGAGGTAAGATAAAAGAGGTGGGTTTGAAGAAGTTCAAACGCGATGAAACCGATATAAACAGAATCCTGGAAGCGTTTCTCAGAAAAGACTTTGAGTATCTGGCAGAGTTGCCCGGAGCATACAGCGCACCGGTCCAGATTCATGTGGAAGAGGATAAATTAGGGCAGGAGATGTATTGTTTACTGACTTCTTACGATTCTGACAGCAACATTATCGGTCTGACCAATGTCCTGACCTTATCAGGAAACGATTATCTCGATCATGCGGATGTAATAAGGCAGATGCTTAAAGATGCGGAAAACGATTGATTCTTAAATTGTAGGACATAATGAAAAAGCTGATTTTATTTATTGGCCTTTTGCTTTTTGCCTTTCTGAATGTCTGTGCGCAGAAAGAGTATCAGATAGAGCAGGTGTCAGCTATAAATATGGGAGACGGCCGCATCTTGTTCCGGGACTTGAAGACTGATAAGCCCTTGGATGGTGAGCACCGTATCATAGACGGTTATCATTCTGCCTATATCCTGGCTGACTTTAAAGAAGGCCTTTACAATGGTAAGTATGAAGAGCATGAATACAACAAACTGATATGTGAGGGTACTTATAAAGAGGGACGCAAGAACGGTGTTTTTAAGATGTACTCCGATGAGGGAAGACTGAAAGAAGAGAAGTCTTATAAAGACGGGAAATTGGACGGTGCGCACAAAACTTACTATACTACCGGTAAAGTGGAACGCGAAAGGAACTACCGTATGGGAAAACAGGATGGTAAGGAATTAAGTTATGACTTTGACGGCACATTGCGCATGGATCATACATATAAAGACGGTAAGCAGGTAGGCAAGCAATTCACTTTCATGAAAGGGACCTATGAGCTTCATGAAACCGTTTATTATAATGAGAACGGGCAGAAAGACGGAGATTATTCCTCCATATTTATCTTTGGGCTTCCTCATGTGCTGGGGCATTATAAGAATGACCAGAAAGATGGGCGATGGATTACGATTGCCGAAAGTGGTGATACATTGATGATAGAAACCTATGTCAATGGCAGGGAAGAAGGCTTGCATGTTTCGTTTGATAGGAAAACCGGTACCCGTAAGCGTGAATTCTACATGAAAAATGACCGTAAAGACGGGCTCTATCGTGAGTACGATCCTGAGAATGGTGAACTTATTTATGAAGCCACCTATCAATACGGTCGTATCAATGGAAAAGAACGTCGTCTGATAGTTACAAATCGCTATGATTACTGGGAAATATCCACCTACATAAATGGCCGGCAGAGCGGTCCGTTTGAGTCGCGTTACGTGAAGAACGACCGTATACGTGAAGTGGGTGAATGTCGGAATGGGCGGCGCATCGGGCGATGGAAACTCTATGATATCGATGGTAAGCTGGAAAAAGAGTGGGAAGAAACCAAGTAATCACTTCGCTTTTCCGTATTTATGAGCAGAAAGAAATTTAGACCCAAACAGCAACCGGTTCATGGCGAAGATGCCTCCCGACAGCAGCCGAAGAAAAGAATGGCACTATGGAAAATCCTGGTGCCTGTCTTTGTCTTTCTCTTCCTGTTGCATTGCAGGATGTGGTATATAGAAGAGGAAATGTTGATGCATACTGCATTTTCTTCCGGCAGCTATTTAGGATTGAACCGGAAAATCGTTATTCTCCTTATGGCAATAACGATGTGTGGCTGCATGGTTTATATCTATAAGAAAAGCACTGGGCGGTGGTATCATTGGAGAAACTTCGTCTATGCATTTATGTGTGGAGGTATTGTAGTGGGATTATGTACCAATGTGCTGGTTGTCTTTCTGTTCTGGCTGAACAGTTGCTTTACTTCCGGGGTACAGACCCGTGAGTATATAATTGTCAATATCGCTCCACACGACAGGACGCGTAAGAGTTACAATCCCCATTCTGCTGCATGGTTGCTGAATACATTTTCTTACGGGGAGATATTTATACAAGGTGACCGTTACACTCGCATCTACTTACCCATTGACTCTGCATACCGGCTCAGCGGTGAACGAGGCATCTGCCTTAAAATAGAGTTGGAAGACGGCTGGCTAGGATGGGGAGTAATACGGAAGATCAATTCGGTGACCGCAACAAAAGTATCGGAAAAAGTAGAAGTTCGTTTCCCTGAAGATGAGCAGACACAGGCGCCTGACTCTTGCTTGCACGAAAAAAGTGAAAAAGCTTTTAAGTATACATGGAGAGATATTTATATCTTTGCCAAACTGAGGAATATTAATTTATCGGATACCACCCATGTCAGTGTAAATCAGTATATAGACGGGCAAAAAGGTATTCCGGTGTGGGAGATTGATATACGCGATTCCATTCAGCCGGATATGGCCAGAGTGATATTGATTCATGGAGAGACTGGAGAAGTGATGATGGATTCGTACGAATAACACGATATTGAAGATGAGATTGAAGAGTTTGATAGGGATAATCCTATGGGGTGGTATGTTGGTTGCTTGTGGTCCTGATAATCGCGTGGCCTTGGCGGAGAAGCTGATGGCGGAACGTGAGACGGATAGCGCCATAACCGTAATGAATGAGATTAAAGAACCGTTGCATAACTTATCGAAACGCGATTATGCACTTTATGCCTTACTGATGTCCGAGGCTGTCCACAGGAAACAACAGTTGAATGCAACTACAGATACCCTGCTGCTGCCGGCAATTAAATATTTCAGCCAATCGGGCGATTCTCTTTATGCCGAACGGGCCCTTTACTGCAAAGCACATCTGGACAGACGGCTTAACCGGATGAGCGATGCCATGCAATCTTTTCTGAAAGCTCTGCTTTTCCTGCAAAATAGTGGTAATCATGAGCAGCTCTACCGGGTGAATACCTGGTTGGGAGTTGTTTGTCTGAATCAGGAAGAATATTCCGGTAAGGTGCGTTATTCCAAAGAAGCCTTGAAGGCGGCTTTGGATTTGGGAAATATGTTCTATAAGAATATGGCCTTGTGCGATATTTCTACCGGATATTTGTTTCTGAACCAATTGGATAGCGCCCTTTACTATGCTCAGGCGGCCTATGAGGCAGCTTTAGCCGATTCGGTTCCTCGGCAACTTCCTTTCATCTATACAAATCTGGGTAGTATCTATTCTCAGCAAGGAGAGCCTGCCAAAGCACTGGATTATATAAATAAATCAATAGCTCTTCGTCCGGCTAAAGATACTGCAAGAATTCTTTCGCTCTATGGAGTAAAGTTGGAGTTGTTTGGAAAACTGGGACAATATGATTCGGCATATCACTATTTTCAGAAAGTTATCTCCAGCCCGGAGCCTTCTTCGGTGGCCGACGCCTATAATAATATGGCGAAAATATATCATAAAATGGGCCGTGCTTCAGATGCCTATCCTATGCTACAACGCTTTATTGAATTATCCGATACCATACGAAAGTATCGTCATACTGAGGAAGCCATTGCATTGCAAGAGCTTTACAAACATGAACAGCTCTCGGTAGAAAACCTGTATTGGCGTACCCGGGCTGCGGAAAGGCAGCGTAATGTGTATTGGATGACCACAATCTCTTTGCTGTTGGTTTGGGTGGCAAGTGCGGTATATTTCATCTATCGCCGTAACCGTAATCGCCTGATGGCGCAGCAACATCAGCTCGTGCAACAGGAAAAGGAACTGAAGCAGCAACGTAAGGCCACTTCCGAGAGTCTTCGCCGCATGGTGGAAATGGAACAAAAAGAAGCAAGGCTGAAGGAAACCTTTTTCAGGAGATTAAGCCAGAAGGTGGTGCAAGAATTAGAGAAGGGCGGCAATGTCATCCTTTCAGATGAAGACTGGGATGACATTGTGCAGAATGCTGATATTATCTTCGACAACTTTACGAAACGTTTGCAGCAGACTTATCCAAGTCTCAATAAAGACGACTTGCGTTACTGCTGCATGGTGAAAATGCAATTGTCTCAGTCGAGTATGGCACAAGTGATGCATCTGGAGCGGGATTCCGTGAAGAAACGCCTGAAACGTATCCGTATGGAAAAGATGGGAGCGGATAGTGGTGTTACGTTGGAAGAATTGCTATACAATTTTTAAAGTAAGGTAGGACTGTTTTAAACTTAAATCGTATCTTCATTATCTTGTAACTCCTGACTAAGTTTATCCTCCAGTTCTTCAATGGACGGCAACCCGGATTTGATATTTTTGGGAAATGCTTTGCCTAATTCATAATCTGAAATCCCTATCGGCTTGAGTACATCCCGTAAGGCGTATTCGGCCATGATACGGTCTTTGTTTCTGGCAAAGAAGCAAGCCGATGGTCTGGTTATCCCCTTCCCGGCAAAGAATATCATCCACTGCCGAACAGTAGAAGTTCAGCTTGCCGATATATTCGGGCTGGAACTCACCCCGCTTTAGCTCAACGACTAAATACCGGTGCATAAAGGCATTGTACATAAGAATGTCAATGTAAAAGTCCTTTTCCGACACTTTGATATGGTACTGCCTGCCCATGAAAGCGAAACCTGCCCCCATTTGTAGAAGGAACTTCTCTATATGTTTAATCAGACCTAACTCTACGTCCCGTTCATCGTACTCGTCGGTAAAAGTTAGCATATCGAAGATATAGGGATCTTTCAAAGTTTCTTTTACTTGCTTGGCTTGTATTTCGGGAAGGGTGGCATCGAAATTATTTGCCAGTGCTCCATGAACATTGTAATAGTCTTGATTGATGGCTTCGACCAGAAAGTTACGCCCCCAACCGTTTTTGAGGCACTGTATCATATACCAATATCGGGCTTTGAGGTCTTTAACTTTTTGCATCAAAATAACATTGTGTGACCAACTTAGTTGTTTAACAGGAAGGGCTAAGTTTGATATTTCTAATTTGGCAACAGGTTGTTGCCAAATTGTAAGTTCCTGATTATATTCCTTATAGAACTGAATCATGCATCTGCAATTACGTGGCGAGAAACCTTTCACTTTCGGGTAGTCATTCTTTAAGTCATTGGATAATTGTTCAAGCGCATTGTTACCCCAACCGATCAACTTCTGGCTTTCAAACAGCAATTTGCCAATGTCCCAATACATAGTAAGCATTTCTTCATTGGCTGCATAGATAGCCTTCTTTTGGGCGAGTGCCACCCGTGTCTTGACTTGCTTAAGCAGGATTGCATAGTTAAATATCTTGTTTTGAATTTCCATTTTACGTCTATTAATTTATTAGGGTTTAAGAGCGCCCGGGGGCTTTTCCTGAACATTCGCCACTCGGTCATAAAAAGATCAAAAGCTCTGACTGGCAAAGATAATGATAATAACGGGAAAGGCGATAGTTTTTCAAGTGCATCAGCAAATGTGGCTAATTTGTTTTATTCTGCCAAGGTCGATAAATGAGGATCTCACTTTCGTTTTTGACACTTTGCTTTTTATGCATAGTGAGAATGCGATATTTCCGTCCCGATGCAGGGAAGAACGGAAAGAAACGAACGAAAATCAATATTTTGTTGATTGATAGTGTAATACATAAATACGTACAACTCTAATAATAGAAAAACAGATGGTCTGTGCACTGAAAACAGATGGTCTGTCTCCCATCTATAGACCGTTTGTTTCCCATCTATAGATGGTTCGCGTTACATCTATAGATCTTTTGCGTTACATCTATAGATCCTTCGCCTCAGATCTATAGTTCCTTCATGGAAGAAGTATAGTTCTCTTGCATAAGTATTGTATATACGGCCTGCTTTATGCAGAAAACGTGCATGTATATTCCATGGATTATGCGGCAGGATTCTGTTTGGGGTGTTTTCAGAGAGGCATCTGTTAGTAAAAAAGACATTCCGGTAACTTTTTGTTCGGAATGATGTGCTTTCCGGTAGCCGGTTTCTTGGGCTGTTGGCATTTGTTATGTTATTAAGTCTGAACAGCCATGCTACCCTAAGAATAAAAAATATATCTTTGTGAATGAACCTGTTAATTGTCGGACGTAAATCGAAAACACAAATGAGAAATATGTTTTATTGGGCTGGTATAATAAGTATTCTTATCTGCCTGCCGCTTCGGGTTTCCGCTCAGTCGTATGAACAAATGTGGAAACAGGTTGAAGTTCTGGAACACCAGACCGAAGTGCAGGCGTTTTTTGCGCACCTCGCTCTCCCGCTGGGTGGCGGGGTCGTCCGCGTCAAAGAGCACCTCTCCCCCCACTGTAATACGGCCCCGGTCGGGCTGCTCCAGGAAGTTGAGGCAGCGCAGGAGGGTGGTCTTGCCGGAGCCGGAGGAGCCGATGATGGCCAGCGCCTCGCCCTGTTCCAGGGTCAGCGAGATATCCTTTAAAACGTGTGTCTCTCCGAAATCCTTCCCGATGCCGGAGGCTTCCAATAATGCCATGATTCAAAACCTCCTCAGCAGCGGAAATAATCCAGCTTTTTCTCGATATAATTAAATAAAAGTGTAAGGATTCCGACAAATACGAGATAAAATACACCTGTATAAAACAGCGGCCATGTAAGTCCGTCAGACTTCATAAACGCCGCTCCCGCAAAGGTAAGCTCGTATGCCGCAATAATTCTGGCAAGAGAAGTATCCTTTACAAGAGTGATTATCTCATTTGACATAGGCGGTACAACACGCTTGATCATCTGAAGCAGAGTGATTTTAAAGAAAATCTGCTGCTTTGTCATGCCTAACACCTGTCCTGCCTCTCTCTGACCGGCCGGAACACCCTCTATGCCACCTCTGAATATAACAGAGAAATAACATGCATAGTTGATGACAAACGCTACAACCGTCGCTGTAATACGTCCGGTCTCGTCACCACTCCATATAGCCTGATGAAGCCACAAGCCCGGTCCATAGAATATAATGATAAGCTGAAGCATAAGCGGTGTGCCGCGGATAACCCCGTCCGGCATGAAACACCCCCTA
>ENA-UEYD01000814-UEYD01000814.1-human-gut-metagenome-genome-assembly--contig:-NODE-814-length-26788-cov-54.314702_pt1 | contig 26788 bp, 27 predicted proteins | sample MGYA00242907_ERZ507875 | MGnify/ENA primary metagenome ERZ507875 (study PRJEB26167, sample SAMN06115506) | human gut metagenome | host: Homo sapiens | place: China:Shandong | collected 2015-08-07...
AATCCAAATAAAAATAAATCCAAGTATTCTCAATATTTTATTCTCATAGATTTTCATGTCATATAATTACAGCTAATGCTTAGAAAGGAGCATCGTTAGATGCTATCTTTCGTTATTAGATATCTATTGCCCTTTCTCGCTTGAGGATATGGAACTAAAGTTGCCTTTATAATTCGATTATTACAGTTAAATGGTACATAAGCCACTTTACTATCAATACTTAATGTGTCGTTTAGCTGTTTCAAATGGGAGTGCTCATTTTGTAATAAAACTTCCGTTTTTGAAAAGTCCACAGAACTGCATATCGGATAGAAACCGGAAAAACAAGTAGGCGTTATGTAAGCTGCTTGATTTTCATAATCAAAGAACAGGAAACGGTTTCCGTCTGCCACATTATCATACACAGCAAAGCAATCAAACTTTCTCACTCCATTGATTGTATAGCTTTGCACGAAGTCAATATTGCTATCATCTACCGCTTTCAACTCAAAAATGACCTTCTTTTCATCGTGCTGATTAAAACACAGCCTATATAGAGTTTCAAATTCTGTTTTTTCTGTTTCTATATAAAGGGTATCTTGTTCAGTCAAAAAATGATACTTTACTGAATTTTGTTCCACATAGCCGTTTTTCGCTATAACATAGCTAAGTGGGAAAAGGAACAAACAATACAATACAAATATTCTCATGTCTTTATATCTAATGGTTCAGCAGGGAACGGCTTGTCCGTTATCCTGCTTCGTTAATAACTCTTTTCTTTTCAATAGATATGAAATACCTATTGCCAAGAACAAATAAGAAACAAGAATTTGGCTCGCCAACCATACAAAAATGAAATCATCAATATTGGGTGGAAGATATGCGTCATAAGGTGAATATTTAAGTCCACTCCAATATTCTTGCATTTTTTCTATTTTGAAATAGTAGGTATAAGACCATATATTGAAACACAATAGAATGGTTATCGAAATCGCTCTCAAGGCTATTTTATGCAAAATAATATCCAAAATTACAAACAATAACAATGCGACTATCAACAAGAACGCTTGTAAAAATGGAGTGAAATCCATTGTTCCATTTGTATCTACTATACATATAGACCACCTTAAAATACCTACTATTATTCCGAATAGGAGAAAATAGGCTGTATGGTATATCTTGTTTTTTATGTTCATCTTTAAGTTGTTATTAATGATTAGAAAGGAGCATCGTCAGATGCTATCTTTCGTTGTTACTAACTTATTAAATCTTTATTGTATAATTTTTAGCCAATGACGATGTGTTATTATAAAATAAAGTAATACAACCAAAATGGGATAAATCATCCATGATATGAAGGAAGAAACCTTTTGGCTATTAAATATCAGAGGTTTACTCCTTATAATTTCCATACCTTTTTTCCTTTTGATATAATACGAACAGAATGTCTTGTATAATAAAACATAGATTATGATGAAAAACACAAAAGGGGTTTTATAATTGAAATTCTCCTCTATCAGTAGATATGCCAATACTATAACAGGAAGAAATAATATTCCACATATTATCTGTATCGTCCGCTCATGTGGATTTTCCAATATAAATTTATCCCTATTAAATATGAATATCTGATAATACATCGCATCTAAAATGAATTTTATCATAAAGAGTTATTCGTATTGTTAGTAATGGCTAAGCGGGGAACGCTGTTAGGCGTTATCACGCTTTGTTATAAACTCAAATTACTTTGCATGATTGGCTTTTATTTACCCACCATTCCTGTTCTTCCACCTCACGAGCCTTTTGTATCTCGTCCGTTGTCAGATTTTCATTGTGATAGGCATTATATAGATTTTCCCAACCATTCTTACGATATTTCGGTGATACAATCCATTCGCCTGCATCATTAAACAGGCAGAAGTTTGCAGGAGTATCGGGTATAATCTCATCTGCCCAAGAACAGACTTTTGTCAGTCCCTTTGCGGATTTCCACTTACCCCGATATTCAGATAAGTTCAATTTCAGTTCTGCTATTTCATTCCGTCCTTTCTCTATTTGCTGTCCGCTCATCCGATACCCCTGCTTGAAAGAACCGGAGAATGTACCGCTATATCGTTTATCTCCGTATTCCGCAAACGAGTAATACCCGTATATGAAACCGTCCAATTCCGTATATTCACTTTTTATCATTTGGGAACAGGAAGAAATGCTATCTACACAAACCTTTCCCTTAAACGGACAGATTACGGATAATCGGGTACGACTGATACCCTTTATCTCATATTCTCTACTATCCATTTTCCGAACTTCGGTAATATGAATATCAATTCGGCTACAATCTTCTCCTAATATGCCAATCATGCTTAAATTGTCAAACAAGCCCGAAAGGTCTTGCTGCAAAATATCTGCTTTGGGATTTTGTGAATAGGCTACTCCACAAAACCAAAAGAGTAAAAAGATAATGATATGGTATATTTTCTGTTTCATATTTTGCATTACTGTTTATAATGGCTAAGCGGGGAACGCTGTAAGCGTTAGCCCGGTTTGTTAGTAGCTATTTATTATTCAATCGGTTTCTTTCCAGTATTAGGTTCACTTCCTTTTCTGTATGGGAATATTTCTTTTTTGAAACCATACCTACAAACTCTAAAGAAGAGTCCAATAATGGGGATATATCTCCATCAATTACATCATCAAAATGCAAGAATTTGAGTTTCTTCATTCCTGCCAAAAATTTCAAGTCTTTTAGACTTGAAATACTAATCTGCTTAATCGTATTGTTGGGTACTAATTGGGTTAAATCTTGAAGTCGTTTACAGTTACGTAATCTAAGTATTTTAACTCTTGATAAACGGTTCAAAACACTAATGTCCGTTATGTTATTGCAATAATATAATGATAATTCTTTAAGTCTATTTGAATTACATAAACCTCTAATATCTATCATTTTTCGAGAACGAACAATCTCCAACGTTCTTATGTTAGTTAATTGACATAAACCATTCAAATTTATATTTTTGGCATCCCATAGTGTCAGTTCTTCTAACAAATTCATGCTTTTCAGTTCTTTCAAATCTTCTGATTTGAGATTATAAATATGCAGTCGTTTCAAGTTTATTAAAGTATCTACATTTTCTGTTTGTTTTGTATGATAATACTTCAATTCTTCAAGTTTGGGAAACAAACTGAAATCAATAGTAAAGACCTTGTCAATCCAAAGTCCCAATTTTTTTAAGTGCGGTAAAACACTTAGTTGATTTAAATTGCATGGTTCTATTGTAAAGTCGTACCCTGAAATAATCAAGGTTTCAATAAAATCATATTCACATATTAGACTTACATTTAATGTGTGTTTACAGGAAACACCACTGATGCCGATGTCGTCCGTTGATATTAAAATATCATTATAGCCTTGATTTTTTGCAAACTCTAATCCTTCTCTTAAATAGAGAGGAGATATTATTAACCGATTTACATCTGGTACTTCTTTGAAATGTTCCATACTACTATTTGTTTCTGATTGCTACTAATGGCTTGGCGGGGAACGGCGTTAGTCCGTTATCCCGGCTTGTTATGAACTTACTTTACCCCTTGTGCCTTTTATAATTTGCATAGCGAGCATTTAGAGTGTCCCGCCATTCTTGGCTTGGGCAAGAGTTTATTAACTGAATATACTTATTCTCATCATCAACGCAAACAGACTCTACAAGTTTTAATAAACTCCACTGCAAATCATAAAAAGCATTTTCAGGAAAGATTTGTACCAACACCATAGCTTCATCAAATGATATGGGAAGTTGTATTTGTTCTAATAAGGCATCATAAGTATTTACTAATTCATCAATACTCTCTGTATCATTGATGCTTTCATTAGGCATACGACCCAAATCTTTCAACTGTAAAATTTCATTTCTCATATCGTGTACTAATTCTATATTCTTCATATTCAAGAAACGCAGTATCAACATCTCTTTCTAATAGGTAGTAGAAACAATCTTGTATCATATCAACCCATTTTATGATTTGCTTTTGCTGCTCTTGTGTAACAAAATCAGCCCCGTCAATCCACCTCTTACCCAAATGTATAATGCTATACACATCACTTAATAGGGTTTGTTTGATTGTCGGCTTCATAAAATCATCCGCAAGAACTTTAAGACATTCCATTATCTCGATAAAATTACACTCATATAGTTTCCCTTGAAATGGACGAAGTGAACCAAGAAATCCATTTTCCCATTTCTCATTTTCTATATCATTGTTTCTACAAGAATGGAAACTTAATAAAGTATATGCTTCTTCCTTTGTCATTGCGTTTCTGTTCAATTATTGATAATGGGTTGTGAATAGCAGACCGTTAGGGCAGCTCATTCGCTTGTTACCAACTTTTTATAAACATCCATCATTATAAGATTTCAAGAACTCATCAATCAATGATTTCGGATTACTTCTTGTAGTCCACATAATAGGTAAGTCGTAATATTCCAATTCGTGAACAATGACAGGAACTTCTTTACCTAATTGCTCTTTTATGACACCTTTTTTATGAAGTTCTTGAATAACAGAAATGATAATATCCATAAAGACCGACTGCATTTGGTCGTCTTGTTCATCCAACTTATTTTCTTCTCCATTTTTTTCGGCTCTCGAATACTCTTGTTGAGTATAGAATAAATTGGCTTCTTTAAAATACAGACGGAGATTCTTATCATTGCCGCCAATAGTACCCACTTCGTTTTGTAGCCAAAAAGCATAATTCCATTTGGCTTCCATTAAACTACTGGCATTCCTTTTTGCTACTTCCACTTGAGTTAAAGTGTTATAGCCTATTGTAATAACAGGACATCGGGGGTCGTCTTCAAGATTATCTTTCCAAAAGGAAATAGCATAGATATCTTTGATGTTTTGTTTCCCCATTTTCTTAATCGCTTTTTCTGCTTTTGTATAAAAGCTTTCAAATAATGTTTCTCTATTCATGATTTATATATTTTAGTTGGTAATGGTTTAGCAGGGAACGGCTTGTCCGTTATCCTGCTTCGTTAACATCATATTTTATTCTCATTCCAGTGTACCATATCAATACACCATAATAACAAGGTCTTTTTGCGCTTCAACGGCTTCATCGAAAATGAAATTCAAGTCGTCCATTTCCTGCTCGTAATCATAATCTCCGATACCGTTACCCTCTTGTAGTGAGGTGTATTCCGTCCGCTTGCTCTCCAAATCTGAAACGGGTATGCTGATGATATAGGGAAAATCACTGCTCAATGGAATAGGGATGAATGTACTTTGGCTATCCAATTGCCAAAGGTTTTCCGCACAGTAGATTTGCGTTCCATAATGGTTGCAAATCTTTTCATATACATACCCGTACATGAAAGCAATTTCGGGATAACGGATTTCTCCGTTCACTATATCTGCCAACGCTGCATAAGCATCTTTATCCGTGTTCAGGCTATCGCTGAAATAATCGTTCAGAGTGTCAAGTTCCTGCTTCAACGCAACCTTTAATTGGTTTATAAGCTGATTATCACAAGTTCCATAAACAGACTTTACCTTATCGGCTTCTGTCAAATATGCACAAACAGAGTAACTCATACCTTTTCTTCATTTAATATTGTCATTCCAGTGTACCATGTCGTATGGATAGTAGGGCAACCCTTTCAGGCTGCTATCATCCAGCCCCAAGACCTTGACCAATGCACCGCTTTCAAAACACCAATAACCGTCATGGTTGATACCATATTTATGGTCGTCATGCCAAGATAAATCAGAATGTCCTCGATACCATTCTTTTTTGAGGTATTTTTCCAATCGTTTCACCGCTTCTGCTTTGTCTTGTTCAGCCAACTCTGTAACAGTGATAGCAATTCGATAGGGTGACGGATATAATACTTGGTTTGTTGTCCTTTCCCAATCAGGAAATCTGTATCTAATCAATGTATCATAAATATAGTCTTTAGCTTCTCTGTCTTTTATCAGTTGCACCAGACCATGTATAAGGTCGTCTTCGTAATCCAACATAATGCCTATTGACAGAAGCCACAACATTTCAATATAAAATCCGTTGTCCGTCCAAAATCTCGGCATTGTTTTGAGGGCTTTCACATAATTGTTTTTCAGCTTATCAATATCCTGTCCCATAGAATACTGTACTAATAAATAACGAAGCCTATAATTGAACAAAGAATCGTAACCTATATGTTTTCCTGAAAGATGCATTTGTTCATAATAACTAATATCTTCATCATACATTTTCAGTTGCTTCAAATACTGTTCTTCTGTAAAAAGTTTATCTCTTGTTTCCATTATGGTACACTGCTTTTTGATGTTAATGGGTTGCAGCTTGCCGCCGTTAGGCGGAACAGGTGCTTGTTATTGCTATATTTCATTCACTATATCATTCATCTTTTTGCTGCAAATATCAACACAATGCTTGTATGAATTAATATCAAATGCGTACTTATATTTAGCCAATTTATTCAAAATCAAATCTCCATTTTTAATCATCAAACTTGTTATTGTAAAAATGAAATAGTTTAAATCTTTTTCCTTATTCCCAGTCCATTGTGTCCTGTCAATGCAAAAACTAACCACATATTCTTTTTTAACATTGTAATATCTTGGTTGATATATTCCTGTTCCGTTATAATAGGATGAAATATCACCATCAAAAAACAATGTTACCTTAAACATGGTAACAGCTTCATTTTCAAATGAAGTAAATGTATCTTTTATAATTTTCCTCATATTGCGCACAAAGGGACTTAAGGCTTTAGATGCATTAAGTTCTCCACCATATACTATATTTAATGTAAATTCCATACTTCCTTAATTAAGTTAGCAATAATGGTTAGCAGGGAACGGCTCGTCCGTTATCCTGCGTTGTTATCAACCAGTTCTATACTCAATATTTATCTGCAACTTCAAATTCACCGATTGTTTGTGTGCAGATGTCAATGTACGGAATAGTCTTGACTATCTTGATGTTTTCAATGTCCTCACTTCCTCCCATAGCCAACAGTAGGGAATACCCGAAACATTCGTCATTGTCGGGAGTTCCGAGTTTCTCTTGTATTACAGGATAATTTTCTAAGTCAAACCAACCTTTCAAGAAACTTTGATTTACCATTACCTTATTAAAAATTGCACGAAGATTGGCAGGAAGTATTAAATATGTTCCGTATCTGACATTCAGATAAACAACGTAATTATTCAGTCTTGGGTTCTTTACATAGGCAAAGACATCGCCGAAAGCCGTACACATGAATGGCAGAAACGATTTGTCATCTTCCTTCTCATAACAGGAGTTTATCACATCTTGGTAATCGGACGGATTGATAAGCTTAAACAGCCCATTACAATAACTGCCCAGCCCGACTTCCTGCCATAAAGTATTCAGTTCGGGGTAGGACAAATCGGCGTATTTGGCAATAAAAGTATCATCTACTGCCTGCCTCTTATTATTGAGGCTCTTTTCTAAAAATTCTTCGTACATATTTATGCGCTTTATGGTTGATAATGGTTTGGAAAGGAACACCATTCAGGGGTTATCTTTCCTTGTTACCAATGAATTTACTTTTATATATAGCGTACTCTACTGTGTAAGTAGCCAGCTTCACGCCCAAGAACATACCTACAAGCAATATATATGCTACTAAGCAATATTGATTATACAAGAGGTCTTTTAAGAATACAGGTATCAATAAGGCTATGATTGTAGCGTTCTGAAACCACTTCTGTACTTTCAATAAGAGGTTAATGTATAAATGATTTCCTATGTAATTGAACCCCCATTTATAATTATGCTGTTTCAGATAAGATAGTGAAAACCACAATCCTACAAGTGAAGCAATAAGGGCTACTCGCCACCATGCTCCCATGTATGGGAACATACCTTTTAAGAATGTCAGCAAAACAATACCTATTATGCTACATTCATATACTATTCTTACTTTTGTTACATCATTCATATATGTACGCTATTTGTTGGTAATGGTTTGGAAAGGAACACCGTTTAGGGGTTATCTTTCCTTGTTAGATGTTTCTTTGTTTTTCCATTTTTGCATAAGTGATAACAAGTCATTGGAATATTCAACCGATGTAATTCTTGGTGTTTTTTCTAATATCCTGTTTTCTTCTGTATGCTTACATAGGTGTAGGAAATAGTCTTTTAATGAATTTGCAATCTTAATCTGTGATTGTTCATTATCAGAAAAATCATGTGAAATGAAATACACAGATTGTTCACTGATATTTAATGCAATGTAATCACCCGGAGTAGCTTCCGCAAACGGCAAGAAATCGTGTCCGAAAATATCCGAATTATTCTCTAATACATCCAGTAGATATAAGGATGCTTCTTGACATAAAGAGAGGAATTGACCAAACTCTAAGAATGTGGAATTTCCCAGTATGGGAATGTTTGTAGTTACATTAAAACCAACTTCATCATTAAAGCCATGTCCCTGATACTTTTTTAGGATATTCCACAAGAGTTTGGGAATATCTCTTTTCAGATACTCTTCGATTAATTTAATCTCGTCATTAAATATCCGAGTATCTAATAAGTTCTCTTGGCTTACATTGTATAGTCCACCAAGACTATTGAAATGGTTGAATATTGCTTTCATATCACTTGCATATTACATCTAATGGTTAGCAGGGAACGGCTTGTCCGTTATCCTGCGTTGTTAGCGAAATTATTTTATCCACTCACAGAAACTAAGTCAGATACAGCTTTCTTCTTTCAATTATTTTTCTTAGCCATTGAGGGGTGTATTCTTTACTTCGTGGATAATCCTCAAATGCTCCAATAAGCCAATCGGGATTATTGAATATGTCGGAAATGGATGTTATATCATCGTAATTAAAGGATATATCATAAGAATTGCCTTTTTCTATTGTTATACAGCATTGCATCCATGCTCCTTCTTTGGGGGCTTGTAGATACATATCTTTGTGGATATGAAACAGACTGTTATGAATAAGATTTTCTATACTTTGGCAGAGTGTTATTTTCTGAACTTCTTCTTCCCGACAACAAGTAATGTTCATATAAGAAGCAGAAATGAATGTATAGCTTAATACAATTTTATTCCAGTCTTTCGTTTGCTTATCCGTTGCTTCTATCAGTGCATGTACCAGTTGTTGTATTTGATTTGACACATTTTCAATCTGCCAACTTTGTGTGCGTTTGGGAATAGAAATCTGATTTTGCGACTTTTTAGATGTTGGTTTTATCATTGTATATGGTGTATTCGATTTTTCACACATACTAAGAACCATATCAAGATACCACAACCAATATTCCTTGCGTTTCTCCGCATTACCTATTTCCATGAAAGGATTGCTGCCCGAATAGGCTATTGAGCATATAAAATCCGCATTCCAGCTTTCAAAGTCGAAAGCATTATCATCTTCACCGTTATAATCCTCTATCTCCAATATGGTAGCTGCATCATTCCGAATAGCATATCCTAAAGCGATGATTGCCGACCCTGCCATATCTTCGCAACTCTCAATGGATTGTTCCGCATAATTGCATAACCGTTCCACCGAAACCGATATGCTTTCGGCAGTGCCCTTATTCTTGTAAAGATAACTATCTATTTCGGACAAGACACTGTATAATGGGTTTTCATTGTCATATTCCTTTGTAAAGCAAGAACAGACTTTCTTGCAACACTCGCATAATACTTTTTGTACTATACATATATCGCTTATTTGTTTCATCAAATCAACACGATAGGGCAAAGGCAAATGCCCCATACTGTTTTGATTGATTATTTCTTTCAGTTTTTCTACTTGCTGTATCATACTGGTTTCTGTTTTCGCTAATTTTTCGATAAACGCACCTTATGGTGTAGTTCCTATTCACTATTAGATAAATGCAATTTATTACTTGTTAAAATGTTCTATGATCCGATTATCGGAAGGAACTATAGTTTGAATTTTAAAAAGCATTCTGTTGATGAAATTGAGTTTTCCGAAAGTTCCCTCAAAGAAACTTTCAGCAGATATAACTTCATGTTTAATTCAAGTTTCAATAAAGGATTATACAAAGAACAGATTAAGAAATATCAAGAAAATTGTTTAAACAGACACTCCAAAGCATCAGAACTGATATTGCTTATGAAGCACTATCAGAAAGATAACAGTTCTTCTAGACAGGTTAAGAACTTGCTACAATCATTTGATGCCCTTTACAAATCAATATATGCAACTAAGATCAAGAGAAAATTTGATATAGTCGCGCTTAATTCTATTAAGAATTATTTATATAATTGCAAGTTATCTATAAATTTAGAGAACCCAGAGTATACTATTGAAAACTTAAAAACGGACTTATTAGAAATTAATGACATTCAAAACGAAACGAGAATTTATAACTACTTTCCATATTATAAAGCATTAACTTTTTTAAGCAAAAGAACGGAGAATACATTTGCAACCAAAAGCAATAGAGATTCAATCCAAGAACTCTTGCTTTTTTTCGATGAGCTACTTGAAAAATTCAAGCACAACCTAAAATGGTGTCACCGAAATAGATACTATCCGTTTCAGTTGATTTCAAATGAATGTGTGGTTCAATATAAAGATACCGATATTTCTTTATTTATTGCACCATCTTTCTGTAGGCCAATAAATTACAATCGGCTCAATTCCAAATTACAAGACTTAGAATTGAAACGAAAATTTTATGATAGCCAAAATGAACTATCAAAAGAGAGAGAAACCATCATTCAAATCCAAGATAGAATAAGCAAAAAAGAGAATAAGACATTTGAATATATGGGCATCTTTATGGCAATTATTACTTTCTTGTTTGCTAGCATCCCAGTATTCTCATCCAAAACATTATCCACCCAAGAAGCTTTGTGGAATATCGGAATATTAGGGACAATTCTCATTATATTTCTTCTAATTTTAAAGGTATTTCAATTGCTTTCTGACCGTAATATAAAATGGATAGCCATTGTAATGCTCATTCTTATGTTGCTTGGAATAATTGGATATGCCATATCCAAAATTAGTTGATTTGAAATATGCTCGAACTAAGTGTCGTTTAATCAAATTAAAAAATAATTTGACGGAATTTGAATCCATCTATACCACCCCCTCGTTTTGAAATATCGGATAATTCATTTTCATTAATCGCAAAATCATATTTGACAAAACTATTATATATCAAATCATTAAATTGTATCATCACACGACGATAACGATAAAAAATCTTAATACTTGTTGATTTTTTTAATGATATCGCTTGTATTTTTATATCAAAAAACGTCGTAAGTGTCTGTTCAATGAGCCCACGATATTGATATTTCGTAAGACCATATGGATTATTTGAAGTTTTGTTGCGATAATTAATTATTGTGTCCTCTGTATTAAAAGCAAAGGGCGAAATATCAATTATAAGCAACCCCATCTTATTACAATAATTTAAAAAATCCAATTTATTGTAAACATTTATACCGATTACACGTTCTAAATCTTTCCTCTGAAAAAACTGTGTATTTTTCGTTTCGGGATTGTAGATATAGCTTTTATCCTTACCCCATAAAGGGGCTTCGGCTATCATTAGGTATTTGACCTCTTTTATACACTCCAGATTCCGAAACCACATTTCGTTAATCTCGTGAAAAGCTTTTTCCAAATAAAGGTTGTCCCTTTCGAAATGGTCAATTATTCCATTCTCGGAATAGAAGTCGTGTAGTATCTGCTTGCAGCGGCTGTAATCCATATTGGCTTGGTCTGTCCTTGTAATTAGAGTCGAACCGCACCAATAAAAAAGGCGCAGGTCTAATCCTATCTGCAGAAGGTACGACCAAGCACCCTGAATAGAATAAGAAAAGCCCGCGCCAAGCGAAGGCGTTTCCATCTATTATCGTCTATTCAGTTGCCTTAAAAAATTGGTCGTTTTTCTGCGAGCAACGATAGCGTAACGCTATGTAATTGCAAAGATAGTGAAAATTCCGACAGATAAAAGCCCAGTCCTTCAACTATATTCGCAGGACATCGCGCGGGCGTCAGCGCTGCGCGCGACAATTCCACGTATAGATTATGGTCTTTATACCCCTTTATCGAACCCTATTCCGAAAAGATATCATACCCCATGCGAAATGGCCGTTTTCTTTTATTATAGGACAACTAAACCCTACAACCCAAAGAAATCCATTACCTGACCATTTAAAATGCGCATATATGGTCTATTCAAATGAAAGAATGAAAAATAAATCTATTTTTGATAGGCTCATATTTTTAACCTTTCTCATCACTAACCCCAAAGTCAGCTGCCGCATCCAACCCATGTTGGCGAATAAAATAGAAGAACGTGCGAATGGTTACCTGATTCGCGCAGTTCCCTTTCGAAAGGCCGCTAAATAACCTATCCGTTTCGACATAGCTGTATCGGGAATGGAAACTGCTGACCCGATGAAATAGCTCCCGACCGAAATCCCCGAAGGCGTTATGCAACGCATAGCCTATTCGCAGCCAATTTGCATAACCTGCGGTAATATCTACCTTTTTCTGCTCGATTATCTGGATATACTTGAGCACCTCTTTCAGCGGTTCGTCTTCGCTGTCCGTTCCGGATAGAGTTGCGTTCCCGGTAATGTCCCCGTCCGCCAATCCCTCGTATATTTCCGCCTCTTGGTTGATATACGGCTCCGGGTCATAAGACACGAATCGTTTTCGGGAGACATCACAGCAGGACGGATCTATGGTAATCCCCATCGCAGAAAACTCGGCCTGCAAACTCCGGAAATGCAACAGTAGCTTGTTAGGCTGCGCTATGGGGACAATCGCATAGTATCCTTCACCGCCGGCAGACCGTCCGCAAAATGCAACATAGGGCAGTCTACCGAGCTGATCTTTCAACCTATCATACCCCTCGACCTGCAGATTATCTTTCCTATCGATGTCAATACAAATCAGTCCGGTGAGTTTCAGCAACGTGTTTGCCGCCCCGCCCCGAAACAAACCGGACGGGGTGAATGCAGGCAGTCTAGTTTTCAACTCTTTTTTCTTCCTTGCGTCTGATTCTGTCCGGACAGCCAGAACACGGGATTTGTAGCGATTTGTGGTCAAGAGATCGATTAGGGTCGCTCTTACCGGGAATTTTGTATAGATGTGCTCGTAGTAGCTGACAGCTACATCCAGTCTGTTTTTCATACCGATAACTTTTAATACTTCGGCACAAGGTTGGGCCGAATGGTTAAGAAGGTTAATTTTATGAAGATTTAGAATGAAATTTATTCCTCATCGGAGTTATGTTTCTTCAAATACGCAACATTACCCACGTTTATCGTCGAAACCTGAATGCCGTATGATTTAAGCCGCTTGATGAAATTGGGCTTGGTCAAATGGTAAAACCCGTTTTCCTGACAATAGCATTTATATTCGATATATAAATCGACAATTTTTGTTTTCACATTGACATCCGATTTATACCTTTCGTCGTTGAGGAACTGTCTCAAACTGTCGGACTGCAATCTGTAATCTTCAACGGCTCTACGCGCAGCAATACATTCGGTAAATCCATTCTGTTTCAGAAGTCTTGCAAGTCCGCGAAGCACCCAATTGAATACTCCGGCAAGCTCGTTTTCGATAATCCGGCTATGTAAGTCCTTAATCTGTTCTTCGGGCGGAATCGTTACATCGAACGGGACAATCAGAAACCGACGGAAATAAGCATCCGTAAACTCGTTACCTCTCGGAAGTTCATTACAGTTAAAAACAAGCCGGGCATACTGCGTAAGATGAAACGGCTTGCCATAGGGCAACCGGGCCGACACAGGCTCACCGGAAACAAGTTGTTTAAATATGGACGATTCCAATTTGCCATTGATTTCACTCGCATAGTTCACCAGTTTATTCGCTAACTGCGCCCGGTAATATCCACTCCCATCGGTCAAATCCTGCAACGAATGGCAGATGACATTTTCAGCGCCGAGCAGCGCGTTTACAATTTCGAAGAACACAGACTTACCGTTCGCGCCACCGCCGTAGAGCATCAATGCCTTTTCCTCTTTCAGAATCGTATTGCCCGTCTTTATAAAGAGGTAGCCGATGTATTCGGCCAGCACCTTTCGGGCGGATTCGTCCGGCTGTACTTTGGACAGGTATTTGTCGAATAGAGGAGCCGCCGCATCTGGATTGTATTCAAAAGGGAGCTGATGCGTCAGAAAATCGTCCTTGCAGAATTTCCGCAGTTTCCCCTGACCGTTTCGAATCTCATACGTTCCGTTCAGAAGGTTTATAAGCACCACATTGGAATTGGCCGCCGGGCTTTGCAAATAGGACTGCATCATAAACTGTTCGAACAGTTTCTTCCCGAATTGGTAGTATTTGGACGATACGATAGGGACGCCCATCCGCTCCGATGCTTTTAGCAGAAATTTCTGGAAGGCATCGACATCGAGCCTCGACCAGAACATTCTGTTATACAGGTATATTTCGTTCTGATTGCGGCACAGCCCCCAATCGTTTTTCTCGGCCAACCTCGCAATTTCCTCAATGGTGAAAATCACGTAGTGTTTCTCATTGACTTTCATTTTCAACAGTTTCTTCTGAATGCTCTGCGCCACATCGCTGTCAGGGGCGCATCCGGCAAGCTGTTTTTGGAGCAGCTTCGCTTCAGGGTAAGCCAAATTCTTGAAATTGACAGGAGTTACCTGTTTCACCAAGGTATTCAGTATATCCTGTTGTAGTTCTGCATAATTAATCGTTCCCATACTTATTCCCTTCCTAACGCTTTAAGTACCTTTTCGGCATCGAATACGATTTTCTTCCCTGCCTGCGAGTAGCATCCCCGCAAACGAGGATCGTGCTTAATTTTATTCGCAGTAGTGCGCGAACAGCCGAGTAGTTCGCACAACCCACGCAGACCATAGACCAATCGAGGCTCCTTCACCTCGGCGGAATCAACTCTTGGGGGCGCAGCTAACCGTTGGAGTTCCAAAAGTTCCTCCCCGTTCATCTGCCACACCGGTTTCTTTAATAATACGTGTATCATCGTATAATTTTTTTAATTTTTTGCATCGCTGTATCTGGCCAGTATACTGCTCTGCGGAAACAAAACTACACAATGATAAATCTTGAATCAACTGATTCAAAACAAACTACCCACCCATCTTCCAATGGGCGGGTAGTGAGCGGGTATCTGAAAATAAAGCATTTACACCGAGCGAGTATTTATGCTTTTCGCTATCTCTTCCAAGATTCCATAATCTTTTGTCGGTTCTCCTTTCTTTGGATTCGACAATTCACCTATAGTTTTATTGTTTTTTAGAAAAAGATTTCGGGCATTCCGTTTCTTTTCACGAGAAATTGAAGGCTTTCTTGTAAGCAGTAAAATTAATTCACCGATAGCTTGCTTGCTTCTATTCCAGCGTAGCGGCTTGAAATCTTGTGGATACAGACCGCCGCCAAACACATAGTTAAAATGTGTCTGATTCGTTTTCTCCGACAGGAAGTGCCCGTATTTAGTTAGTTTCCCATATAAATATTGACATTGGGCAGGATTTAAGTCTAACAAATGCGGCGGTATTCCTGCATTTTTTGAAATACTTTCATCAGAACGACCATTCACAAACTCCTCAATCCGCTCCATCTCTGTTTTCACATATCGCTCGTATTTAATTATTTCCATCTGAATAGCTGACGATGTTTTAATTCGTTTCTTCTCTCCGTTCGGATAGGTGTCCGATAACCATTGCGCGATAATTTGAAGTTCATTCTTCAACCACCCATAATAGAGTACGGATTTCTCCAGATCGCCAGCTTCCACCCGATTTATAGTTCGTTCTACGATATATTCTTGCTCCGCCTTATCGTACATTTTCAGACGGCATGCTTTCAAAAGCTCAAAATTATGAGTCGGATTTATCGGAGCATCCGGATCCATCGCTTTAATAAAATCATAAACAGGTATTTGCTGTTCGTTATCCCTGATGAAATAAATTTTATCATCCATATCCTAACTATTTTTCATTAAACAATTTCATCGCCTCGGCTTTAGCCGAATCCGCAATGGCTATATAGGGCTTCATCGCTTTATAGTCGCTGTGCCCCGTCCATTTCATCACCACTTGCGGGGGTATGCCCATCATAATTGCATTGCTTATAAATGTCCGCCGCCCCGTATGTGTACCCATCAGTTCGTATTTCGGATAAACCTCATCGACCCGTTCGTTCCCTACATAATAGGTAACCGTTTCGGGTTGATCCAGACCGCACAATTGGCCGAGTTCCTTGATATAATCGTTCATCTTTTGATTCGATATTACGGGCAATGCCTTATTATCCTCAAACGGAACCCCGTCGTATTTATCGAGTATTGCTTGACTGTATTTATTCAGGTCGATTGTAAGGCTGTCCGCTGTTTTTACCGTTGTAATATGAAGTGCCCCATTTTTGATATCAAACCGTTTCAGATTATAGACATCCGAATAACGCAGCGAAGTGAAACAACAAAAGCAGAACACATCCCGAACCCGATCCAAATATTTCTTACTCTCCGGTATCGAAAAGTTGTAAACGGTCATCAGTTCATCCCAAGTGAGGAAAATGATACGTTTCTCGGTCGTTTTCAATTTGGGCTTAAAGGAGAGGTAAGCCATATTCTTGTGGTAACCATTGTTCGCAGACCATTTCAGAAACCATTTTAAGAACCCCAACTGCTTTCCTATCGTGCTGTTGCGAAGCCCTTTTTCGTCCCGAAGATGAGTAATGAAATCCGCAAGCCCCTTTTCCGTCAGATCGTCGAACGACAAGTTTGGCGAGAAGATATACAGATGATTCCGCAGGGCGATGTATTTTTCATACGTGCCGTGCGTCCACCCGTTTATATTTCCTATCTCCTTAATGAACTCGTCGAAGACATCGAACAGCGTTTTTTCACGTATCTCCCCCACCTCATCCAGTTTGTTTTTGTTGGTGCTGATATTTTGCTGAATCAGCTCCTTGGTAACCTTCAGTTTTTCAGTCAGGCATTTATTCTCGAAATCAATACTCTGCTGAACGATATTATTGAGGTGGGAATTGATGACGTTGTACGTTATTCCCTTCGCATTGGACGCCCCCTGCCTGACCTTCTGCTTGGAACTGTCCCATTTCGCAGGGTTGATACTGTACCCCACGGACGTAAGAAGCCTTATTCCGCCGATGGCTATGGAAACACGTATCGGGAAATCCCCGTGTTTATCGCCTCTGCTGTTCAGATAAAAGTTTACCGCCATATTCTACACGAAATAGTTACGCACAAATATAAGCACACTTTCCCGTAAAACACGATAAACTACAAAAAATTATTCTGAACAATGCAAATGCAAATCGTTTTAATACAGTACTATTTATCAATTAATCCAAATCAATGTGAATTATGGGTTATGAAGCCTCTCTCTCCGCCAGGAGACGCTCAATGACAGCGAACTGCACCGAAACGTCCGGCTACAAGGCCGGACGTTTTTCTTTTTCCGGACCCGCCCGGTGCGACAGCCGCTCCGGCTTCCCGCCCCATCGTCCCCATCGTCTCCTCCGTCTCCTCCGTCCTCGGCGTCTCCTCCGTTTCCGGCCGGACAGACCGGACAGAACGCCGGGATATGCCTCGAATAGGCCCGTTTGTTTTGGCGCGTTCCATTGACGGATCATCGTTTTTTTTGTAATTTGCGGCGATTTTGCCGCTTTGCCGCAAACACGCACGCGCAAAAGACAGGCCGACGGCCTGTCTTTTGCCGGATTCCGAAACACGCTGTTTCCACAAATGCTGAAAAAAATTCTCAAACATACGCTCCGGACGCTGCTCATCATTCTCCTCGTCCTGCTGCTGGTCCCGGCGCTGATCTATGTTCCGGCCGTTCAGGACCTGGCCCGGCGACGGGCCGTCGCCTACGCCTCCCGGACGCTCGGCATGGAGGTCTCCGTCGAACGCATCCGCCTCGCCTTTCCGCTGCGGCTGACGGTGGACAACACCCTGCTGGCCGACAGGACGGACACGCTCCTCCGCTGCGGAAGGCTCTCGCTCGACGCCGCCCTGTGGCCGCTGATCCGCAAAGAGGTCGCCATCCGGAGCTTCGCGCTGGAACGCGTCGCCGCCCACTACAAGGACACCTTGGCGGGCATGGACCTGCGCCTGGCTGCGGGAGAGTTGTCCCTCGAAGCCGTCCGCGCCGATCTTTCGGCCAACACGGCCGGCATCTCCCGGCTCGTTCTCGCCGACGCGGACATCCGGCTGAACCTGACCAAAGCGGCTCCCGCCGAGAAAAAGGAGAGCGCCGCCGCCCTGCCGTGGACGGTGGGACTCGACAGAATCGCGGTCTCGAGCCTCGCCTTCGGGATGCGGACCTCCCCTGCGGTCTCCGAACTCTCCGTCCGCCTGGCCGACGGGAGCGTCGACACCTGCCGGGTGCTGCTGGACAGCCAGCAGGTCTCCGTGAAAAGCGTCCTGCTCGACCGGGGCGCCTACTCCTACCTCACCGGACCGACCGAAGCGGAAAGCGGGACTTCCGCCGGGACGACCGAAGCGTCGGCACCATGGACCGTCCGGGTCGGCCGCGTCGCGCTGACCGGCAACAGCGTCGAATACGGCCGGCTGGGCCACCGTCCCGCCGCGGGGTTCGACCCGGCGTTCATCGCCCTCGCGCCGCTCGACCTCACGATTGATTCGGTGTACAACCGGGGCGCCGACATCGCGCTGCAAATCCGCCGGACGGCGTTCACCGAACGCTGCGGGCTTTCGGTCCGCGACCTGACCGGACGTTTCGGCATGGACGCCTCGGGCATCGTCCTCTCCGGCCTCGACCTGCAAACCGCCTTCTCCCGAATCCGGGCGGAGCTCACCGCCGGGGCCGGAATCCTGAAACTGGAGCCGGCTTCGCCGCTCGACGCCGTCCTTTCGGCCAACCTGAACACGAAGGACCTGAAATACCTCTCCCCGGAGGCGGTCCCGCCCGTGCTGGACGACCGGACCGTCCGGCTGTCGTTCTCCGCGGCGGGAACTCTGGGCGACATCGGAAAGACGCAGCTGGAAATCTCGTCGCCCGGACACCTCGACCTCAAGGCCGACGCCGCGGCGAAAAACCTGCTCGACGCCAACCGGATGGAGGCGTCGACCCGCTTCGAGGGCGACTTCCGGGACCTTGCGTTCCTCAAGGCGCTGCTCCCCGACACGGCCCTGCGGCGGCGCGTGGCGATTCCGGCCCTGATCCGGCTCCGCGGCTCCGCCGGGGCGGACAGGGGGACGTTCTCGACGGCTTCGACACTCTCGGCCGACGGCGGCGAACTTTCCGTGAAGGGGCGGTTCAACCCCCGCGAACAGAGTTACGACGCCGCGATCCGGGCCAACAGCTTCCCGCTCAACAGTTTCCTCCCGGCCGATTCGCTGGGGATCGTCGACCTGGCCCTGCAAGCCCGCGGCACGGGCTTCGACCCGCTGCTGCCCCGGACCCGGACGAGCCTCCGGGCGCAGATCGGCCGCGCGGAGTTCGGCGGACGCGACTTCGGGGGCATCGAACTCGACGCAGAACTCGACAGCCAGCGTCTTTCGGGACGGATCTCCGACCGCGACGAGGCGCTCCGGCTGCTGCTGTCCGTCTCCGGAACGCTGACCGAACGCGAACAGCGCATCGGCCTCTCGGGCAGCGTCTTCGGGTTCGACCTGGCCGCGCTGGGCGTCAGCCCGGAGCCGATCGGCGGATCGTTCGCCCTCGATGCCTCCGCATCCGCCGCCGGAAAGGGCGCCTATGCCGCCCGCATCGCGCTGGACAGCATCGAAATCCGGAACAAACACCGGACGGACCGCATCCGCCCGACGAGCGTCTCGCTGCACACCGACTCGGCCGCAACCCGGGCCGAAGCGGCTTCCGGCGACCTGTCGCTGACGTTCTCCACGCCCCAATCCGCTGACTCGCTGATCGCGGCGCTGACCCGGAGCGCCCGGACGCTGGCCGGACAGATCGACGCGCAGAGCATCGACATGGAGCAATTGAAACCCGCGCTCCCCGACTTCGCCCTGCGGGTCTCGGCGGGTCCCGACAACATCCTCAACAGCCTGCTGAAATCCCGGAAGATCGCCTTCGACGCGCTGAACGCCGAAGGGGCGAACTGCGACTCGCTGCCCGTTTCGATCCGCCTGCGCACGGAGGGACTGGCCTACGGGAACGTGGTCCTCGACACCGTGACGGCCGACATCCGCCAGAACGGGAAACGGCTGGAATACGCCCTCGGGCTGGCGAACGCCCCCGAGAACCTCGACAACATCGCCCGGGCCGGACTGTACGGCCACCTCGTGCGGAACACCGGGCAGGCGAACCTTTACCAGCGCAACCGCGCCGGCCGCGAAGGATTCCGCTTCGGGCTGGACGTGACGTGGACCGACAGCCTGGTCCGCGCGAGCGTGACGCCTCCCGACCCGCTGTTCGGTTTCGAGCCGTGGACGGTCAATCGCGGCAACTACCTCGCATACCGCTTCGACAAGCGCGTGGAGGCCGACCTCGACATGACCCACGGCGACCAGCGGTTCGCGATCCGCACGACCCCGGGCGGCGGTGACGACGACGACATCCGCCTCGACATCGCCGGACTGAACGTCGGTCCGGCGCTGGGGCTGTTCCCCTCGGCCCCGCCCGTCGACGGCGTGCTGGGCGCGAACCTGACGCTGAACCTCGCGGCGGACAGCCTCTCCCTCCGGGGCGGGGTCTCGGTGGCGGAGCTGACCTACGACAAACAGCGTTTCGGCAGCGTCGACCTCGGGCTGTTCTACAAACAGGACCGGGGACACCTCGCCGACGCGCGCCTGACGCTCGACGGAGCCGAAGTGCTGACCGTGCAGGGGGACTGCCGCGAGGGGCGCGAAAGCCCGCTCGACCTGACGGTGACCGTCCCGGGTTTCCCCTTGCAGCGGGCCAACGTCTTCCTGCCCGCCGACCTGCTCCGCCTTTCGGGCAGCCTTCAGGCCAGGGTCCACGCGGGCGGCACTCCCGAGCGGTCGAAACTCGACGGAGGCGTGCGGTTCGCCGGGACCGACGTCCGCGTCCCGATGATCGGCACGTCGTTCGGCCTCTCCGCGGACACGATCCGCATCGCCGGCAGCCGCATCCTGTTCGACGAATACGCGGTTTACGCCCCGAACAAAAGCGCGCTGACCGTCGGCGGCGAGGTCAGCCTCGCCGACTTCGGGCGCATGACGGCCGACCTCGCGCTGCGGGCCTCGGATTTCCAGTTCGTCGACGTGGCCCGCAAGGCCGGCACGGCGGTCTACGGCAAGGCCTATCTCGACCTCGGCGCCACGGCCAAAGGTCCCGTGGACGAACTCGTCGTCCGCGGCAACGTCGCCCTGCTGGGCGGCACGGACATCAACTACGTCATGCAGGACTCGCCGATGGACGTGAAGGAACGCCCGCAGAATGTCGTGACGTTCGTCTCGTTCAGCGAGCTGGACACCCAAACCCCGGACGACACGCCGCAGGAGGTACGCATCGGGGGCATGGACGTGCTTATAAACGTCGACATCAACAACGACGTGCAGGCCGCCGTGGACCTCTCGGCCGACGGCAGCAACCGGATCGACCTCCGGGGCGGCGGCAACCTCACCTACACGATGAACCCGCTGGGCGACGTCCGCCTGTCGGGCAAATACGTGCTTTCGGGCGGAAGCGTGCGCTACAACCCGCCCGTCATCTCGCAGAAAATCTTCAAAATCACGCCGGACAGCTACGTCGAATGGATCGGCGACATCGCCGACCCGGCCTTCAACATCACGGCCGTCGAGACCGTGCGGGCCAACGTCTCCTCCGACGGGCAGGACTCCCGGCCGGTGAATTTCGACATCTCGATCAACATCCGCAACTCGCTCAACGACCTGGCGATCAGTTTCGGCCTGGCGGCCCCCGAGGACCTCGCCATGCAGAACCAGCTGAACTCGCTGACGGCCGAGCAGCGCGCCAACCAGGCGATGAACCTGCTGATCTACAACACCTACACCGGCCCGGGAACGACCGCGAAAGTCAGCTCCGAGAATCCGCTCAACACGTTCATCCAGAAGGAGCTGAACCAATGGGCGCAGAACAACCTCAAGGGCGTGGACCTCTCCTTCGGCATCGACTCCCACGGCGAAGACGACCCCAACGGCCAGCGCACCGACTACTCCTACCGGCTCTCGAAAAACCTCTTCAACAACCGCGTGCGGGCGGTCATCGGCGGCAAGTTCAGCACCGACGCCGACCCGTCGCAGAACCTCAAGGAGAACCTGATCGACGACATTTCGCTGGAATACATGCTCACCAAACGCGACAACATGTACCTGAAAGTCTTCCGCCACACGGGCTACGAGAGCATCCTCGAAGGCGAGATCACCGAAACGGGCGTGGGTTTCGTCATCCGCAAGAAACTGTCGCGGCTGGGCGACCTGTTCAAGCCGATGCGTCCCAAAACCAAAAAACCGAGAAAATGAGTCCGCAGCGCATCCGAAACATCGTTCTGCCCCTCTGCGCCGTGCTGCTGGCGGCCTCCTGCTCCACCACCCGGCGGCTGGGGAGCGACGAGGTGCTGTATACGGGCGTGAAAAAGATCCTCATCGAGCCGGATTCGGGCGTCGTGCTCACTCCGGCGGCCGAGTCGGCGGTGAAGGAACCGCTGTCGGTCGCACCGAACAATCCGCTTTACAGCCCCTACCTCCGCACCCCGCTGCCCGTCGGGCTGTGGGCCTACAACCACCTCTATACGCCGAAGGAGAAAGGATTCAAATACTGGTTCTACAAGCGGCTGGCCAAACAGCCGGTGCTGATCTCCAAGGTACAGCCGCAGCTGCGCACGAAGGTCGCCGAGCAGGTCCTCGAAAATTACGGGTACTTCGGCTCCCGCGCCGCCGACTCCCTGCTCTACCGCAAGCGCGGCCGCAAGGCGAAAGTCCGGTACACGCTCGGCATCGCACCCGCATGGCGCTATTCGTCCATCGCCTATCCGCAGGCCGTCGGGGGTCTGAAACAGCTGATCGACAGCCTGCAAGCCACCTCCCTGCTGCGCGTCGGGGCGCAGTACAACCTCGACTCGCTCACGCTCGAACGCAAACGCATCTCCCAGCTGCTCCGCAACCGGGGCTACTACTATTTCCGTCCCGAATACATGGAGTACCTAGCCGACACGACCGCCGGCCGACGGCAGGTCGCCCTGCGCCTGAACCTCCGGCCGAACGTTCCGCAGGCGGCCCTCATGCCCTACCGCGTGGGCGACGTCACGGTCCGCCTGACCAACATCAAGCCCGGCCCTGCGGATACGCTGCGCCTGCCGGACGCGACCGTCATCGCCCGGCGGCCGCTGAAAATCCGCCCCCGGGTCCTGTCCCGCGCCCTGACGCTCCGGCCCGGGCAGCTCTTCACCGTCGACGCCCAGAACCGGACGCAGACCGACCTCAACAAACTGGGGATCTTCCGCTCCGTCAACCTGAGCGTCACGCCGCTCGACTCGCTGCGCGGCTCCGACACGCTCGACGTGGAGATCGACGCCCGGTTCGACTACCCGCTGGAGGCGGCCCTGGAGACCGACGTCACCTCGAAGTCGAACAGCTTCATCGGCCCGGGCGTCACCTTCCGGGTCAGCAACAACAACCTCTTCCGCGGCGGCGAGGTCCTCTCCGTGAAGCTGAACGGCTCCTACGAATGGCAGACGGGCAACAAGAATTCCGGGGGACGCTCCTCGCGGCTCAACTCCTACGAACTGGGGCTGAACGCCAACCTCGACATCCCGAGGCTGCTGCTGCCCCGGAGCATGACGCGCCGGCAGAAATACCCGGGGAGCACGTCGTTCCAGCTGGGCGTCGACCTGATGAACCGTCCCAACTTCTTCCGGCTGATCGCCTTCAGCGGTTCGGCGGGCTACAACTTCCAGACCTCCCCGTACAGCCGCCATTCGCTGACGGTCTTCAAGCTCACCTACAACAAACTGCTCCACACGACCGACTCCTTCGACCGGACGATGGACGAAAATCCGGCCATCGCCATGAGTTTCCGCAACCAGTTCGTGCCCTCGATCAACTACACCTACACCTTCGAGCGGACCTACGGCGCCACGGGCAACCGGCGCTTCTACTGGCAGAACAGCGTCACGTCGGCCGGCAACCTGCTTTCGGGCATCCTGCGGGCCTTCGGCGAACGGCAGCCCCAGACCCTCTTCGGCAACCGTTTTTCGCAGTTCGTCAAGGAGGTCAGCGAAGTGAAGTTCTACCACCGCATCGGCCGCCGCAACAACTGGCTGGCGACGCGTCTCCTCGTCGGCGCGGGCTACGCCTACGGCAATTCGGAGGTGATGCCTTACAGCGAACAGTTCTACATCGGCGGCGCCAACAGCATCCGCGCCTTCACCATCCGGTCGCTCGGCCCGGGCAGCTACCGCCCGCCCGCGGACGACCGCAACGGCTACCTCGACCAGACGGGCGACTTCAAACTGGAAGCCAACATCGAATACCGCTTCGGCATCATGGGGCGGCTCAACGGAGCCATCTTCCTCGACGCCGGAAACATCTGGCTGCTGAAGAAAGACCCCAAACGTCCCGGAGCCGAACTCAAATGGAAAGGCTTCCTGAACGACATCGCGCTGGGAACAGGCTTCGGACTGCGCTACGACATCAGTTACCTGGTCATCCGCGCCGACCTCGGCATCGGCCTGCACACCCCCTATCCGAACCCGGACAAGAAGGGCTACTACAACATTTCCAGTTTCAAGGACGGTCTCGGATTCCACCTGGCCATCGGGTATCCGTTCTAAACGTCCGCTCCGGCAAGGCAGGACGCCCGCCGCCATACCCGCGCCAAAGGCCTCCGGACGCGCCGCCCTTCGGCGTCCGCATCCGTCCCTTCGATCCTTTCCGGTCCGCAGAAATCGCGGCCGTCACTTCCCGTTCGCAGAAATCCCTTTCGCCATTCCCGGCGGCATGCCGCATCGCTGCCGCACCTGCGCCATGCCCCTTCGTCCCCGGACAGCGGCTGTTCCGGACGAACCGGTCCCGTCCGGACATCTGCGCATACCATTCCGACCATCCGGTCCGGAACGCGGCGGAGCGCCCGGGTTATCCGGCCATTCCGCAAGCATCAAATGCACGGAGAAGAGACAGCTTGCAGCTGCCATATAATACCGAATTTACGAGAATACAATTTTCAATACGAAAACAAACCCAAGGGTTAAGGTTGTAGTTGCCCGCACAAATTCCGATCTGCATTTTTGTTCAGATTACCCCTTTGAAAGAACAAAAACAGCCAATATGACTACGACTCCTCCCGAAACTCCGAATGCCTCTGTAAACACACGTTCATCATCCCATCCGTCATCGCTGTTTCAGTAAGTCCGGGTAGATTCTGTTGGCTTCCCATCAACCATCAAAATCCGCTTAATATGTACGTTTCCGAACACCTGAAATGGCGCATTCTGATTGCGCAAGCCCTCAAATCGTTCCACTTCGAGCGCGAAAATGCCAACCGTAACCTCAAACGGGTCTTCGAGACCTTCGGCAAGTATCTGTTAGGCACGACCTACGACACGTTCCTGAACTACCTCAACAAGGAGAAGTACGACATCTCGAAACTCAAGCTGCCGCCGTACATCCTGATCGCGCTGAAACTGCTCGACGCCATCCGGCTCGCGTGCGACCGCCTGCACGCCCGCAGGCCGAACGCCTCGTGGACGCTGACCGCAATCGTCGAGGAAGTGCTCGCCGTCGTGCGCGAAAAAGAGACGGAGCACCCCGGCCGGAAAACCCGCGTCGACTGACCCTGAACCGCAAAAGAAACCGGGCTGCAAGATCGCTTGCAACCCGGTTTTCGCATGCTGCGGAAAGAAGGGGATTCGAACCCCTGAAACCCTTTAGGGGTTTACTCGCTTTCCAGGCGGGCCAGTTCAACCACTCCTGCATCTTTCCGAAAGGTGCCCCAAAAGTACACAATATTTCCCGATTCTGCAAATAGCGGCGCTCTTTTTCCGTTCATCCGCCCTGCGGACGGGCCTTTCAGCGGATAAAACTCGTCACGACCCGCTCTTCCGGTTCGGGACGGCCTTCCGAAGCCAGCAGTCCGGCCCGGAGCATCCGCGCCATGTTGCGGGCCAGCACGCGCATCGTCTGCAACCCTTCGGCGTCCTGCGCCGCCTCGCCCGGCAGCCTCCCGTGGACGCTGTTCCAGTATTGCGACGACACGACGGGCATGTTCGAAATCGTGAAATACTTGTTCAGCCGGTCGAACGTCGCGCTCGCCCCGCCCCGGCGGCATACGGCCACCGCCGCGGCAGGCTTGTAGGCCAGGCGGTCGGAACAGGAGTAGAACAGCCGGTCCAGCAGGGCGCACAGCGACCCGTTCGGCCCGGCATAGTAGACCGGCGAACCGACCACCAGGGCGTCGGCCCCGACGAGTTTCTCGCGAACCTCGTTGTAAAGCGCGTCGTTGAAGACGCAGCGCCCCAGTTCGGCGCACTTTCCGCAGGCGATGCATCCCTGCACGGCCTTGGTTCCGATCGAGACGATCTCCGCCCCGACGCCCTCGGCTTCGAGCGCGCGGGCCGCTTCGGAAAGCGCGATGAAGGTGTTCCCCTCGCGGCGGGGACTTCCGTTGATAAGCAGTACTTTCATAATTGCGGGTATTTCATGCAAAAATAACCATTTTTTCCACTCCCCGTACACATTCCGCGCCGAATCTAAAACCGCACGGCAATTCCGTGCGGCAACAAAAAAGGGGGATTCCGAATGAACTGCACCCCAAAAGTTGGACATAACTTTTGGGGTGTTTTATGAAGTACAGTTATGAGGAGAAATTAGCGGCAG
>ENA-UEYD01000848-UEYD01000848.1-human-gut-metagenome-genome-assembly--contig:-NODE-848-length-25982-cov-22.303648_pt1 | contig 25982 bp, 14 predicted proteins | sample MGYA00242907_ERZ507875 | MGnify/ENA primary metagenome ERZ507875 (study PRJEB26167, sample SAMN06115506) | human gut metagenome | host: Homo sapiens | place: China:Shandong | collected 2015-08-07...
ATGTATCGCAACACCATCATCAACGACGAGCGCGAAATGATGGTGCGCTGGTATGCCGGCGGCATTCTGAATTATCTTTCCGCGCCGCAGGTATTTGACGAATTTGCCAAATATCGGGAAGGTATCTGGAAAGACATCACCGACAACCAGACCAGCCAGGAAGTGGAAATCATTTCAATCGGCCGCGTGGGCGGCGAAAAAAGCCCGGTCTGGAAGGTGGATTTCAAAACTTACGAAGTTTCCGCCCGCCGCCGCAATACGGAAACCGGCGCGTTGTTTCTCCGGGTTCACTATTGGACCGCTTCGGTCACTTCCTATTTCATTCCCGAACGCGCCTTTATGGGCCGTCGTCTGCTTAATCCTCTCGGTTTTACGGTTACCAGATATTCGCAAAGCGAAGTCGAATTCTTGTAAATTTGTTAACCATTTTGTTCTATAACGTAAGCAGATCAGAGTTTATTTAAAAAATGTTAGACTTTTGCGAAAAAAAAGTTTAATTTCAATATATCTTATCATAAACGAGGATGTTTCGATGTATAAAAATGTAATGTTGGTCCTGATTCTTTTGCTGCTCTCGGCCTGCGGCCTGTTCGGCTCCTATTATGAACCGGAACCGGTCGGCATCGGCCGCGCGTCGGACGAACTGAAGCTTTCTCCCTGCGCCTGCATGCAGGTCGAGCTGCCGAAAATGCTGCCCGACTGGTTTGTTGAAACGATCTGATGGAAAGTTGCCGGCATGGTACAGCAGTTGGGGGTAAACAATCAAAATCAGCGCTTGCTGGCCGGACGCGGCCGGCGGCCGGAATCGCCGGCGTCTTCTCAGGACGCCTTTGTCGCCAACGTCGCCGAAAAACGCTATTTGTGGACGGCGCGCGCGTTTGCCATCATTACCGCGGTCAGTCTTTGCTGCAACATCGTGCTGCTGCTGGCGATCGCGCAGGTAATACCGTTGTACCGGGTAGAACCGTTTTTGCTCACCTTTCAAAACAAGCAGGAGCAGGTTTATAACATTCAGCCGGTCAACCGCGATATGGAGGACGAAAAGGAAATTACCGAAGTGTTCGTCCGCGAATATGTGCTGCTGCGCAGTTCTTTTAACCGCGACATTCCGGAAGTGGAAGCCCGCTGGATGCCGGGCGGCATGATTGAGGAAATGTCCAGCCCCGCGGTTTACAAAGATTTTGTGGAAAATACGGCCAACCGCGCGCTGGAACTGATCCGCACCCGGCAGATGATCCGCGACGTGCGGATTATGACGGTTAACGAACTGGGGTCGGGGATCTGGCAGGTGGAATATGAAACGCGCGACATGTATCCGGATTCCAAAGCGCCGGAGATCAATTACTGGACGGCCAGCCTGAAAGTCGGCTACCGCAGCAAGAGAGTGAAATTCAAGGGAAGATTGAAAAACCCGGTCGGCTTTACGGTGTACCAATACTCGCTGACTTACAACAAAGTAAAATAAGGTGGATAAAGATAATGTTATCAAAGTCTGTAAAAATAAGTGTATTAAGTTTGTTTGCCGTCGCATTTGCCGCGGAAGCTTTCGCCCAGGCCACGATCAACAGCATGGATCAGAACGCGGACCAGTCGCAGGGACAGTACCAGCCGATGGACATGGGCTATGCCGGCTTCAACTCTCTCGGCATGATGCAGAGCGCCTGGCTTGATCCGTTGCAGAACCTCGGCGAAGGGCAGAGCAAACCGGCTTATTCGAAATATTACTGGTCGCCGGATCTGGTTTTGCCGCTGCGCCTGCGCGAGGGCATGATCACTTTGTTGAACTTCCCTGAATGGGAAATGATCGAGGACATTTACATCGGCGACAACGCGACTTTTGACGGACAGATTTCGGGGCCGAACACCTTGCTGCTTTATCCCCGCAAGGGCGCCAACGTCGGCGTTGACACCAACATTATCGTTTTCGGCCGTTCGGGCAACCGTTATGTGTTTTATGTCCGCAGCGAAGGCGTCAATACCGAGCGCCTGACCAACGCGATCGTTGACATCGACGTGATCGACGGCGCCGGCGGGGCGGGGACGCTCGGTTCCGGCGGTTCGTCTTCCGGCCGCGTCAACGCCAGCAAATATTACGGCAACGGCGGCAAGTCGGTAGATTCCACCTTTACCAAAAGATTTCAGAAAAACGACTGGATCAAAAGCATTCCGCTGGATCCGACACAGTTCCGTTTTGACGTTGAAGTTTACGTTCCCAACCCGGATGATGTTGTCATTGCGCCGGAACGCGTATGGCGCGACGACATTTTCACTTATATCGATCTGGGCGAAAAGGCGCTCAACATGACCCAGCGTCCGATCGTCACCCTGATTGTCGAGCGGGTTGAGGTTCCGGTCGGATTCCGCACCAAAGGGCCGAACAACCGCCTGATCATCGTCGAGGCGATCGGCGACATGGTTCTGCGCAACGGCAAGCGTATCGTCTGCCTGAAACTTCGCAGGTCCGATGAGGTCGGATTGGATAATATCAGTTACGCCGACGACATTACCGACAAGGAATGGGACGTTCCGGGCGCCCTGCCGGAAGGCAAACGCGGAAAAGCCGGCTCGGCCAGCTATCCGGACGGTTTCGGCAGCAATTATGTGGAAGGACAGGTTGATGTCAATGCTGGTTCGTCCGAGATGATTGTTCCCGAATACAGCGGCGGCAATAACGGCGAAGGGGTTACCATCCGATACAAGGCCGGCGGCGCCTTCGGTGCCGGCAACGGTCAGGGCGGCGACTTCGATTACTCCAAGATGCGCCGGATCAAAAATACGCAGGAATTTGATGCCGCGGCCAGCAATTTGGCCAGCCAGTATCGTTACGGATCGGGATTTGCCGACGGAGGCTCCAACATTTCGATTGAGCTCGGCACCGATGCCAATGTGGACAACCTGGAAAATTTATGGGACAACCTGTCCTCTAAATATTCCAAAATTTTGAAGAACTATGACCCGTTCTTCTCAGTTGACGCGCCGGCGGATGGACAGGGCAAAGAGCTCTTCCATCTGCGCATCGGACCGGTCAAAACCTTGGACGAAGGTGACAGCGTGTGCAGCAAACTGGGCAGAAACGGCGTCTTTTGCAGCGTAGTCAGGACCCAATGAGCAAAGAAGTTTTAACACACTCTGAAAGCTATATCAAAAAAACCAACCGCATAATTCTTGCGGTTGGTATTACTTCTTTCGTCGTTTTCCTTTTCGGTTTGTATCTTCTGTTTTCAAGCGACGAGCCGATTGACGAATACGAAGAGCCGGTTTTCACCGACAACGATGACGCTTTAAATGTCGTTGACAACACTCCCGTGCAGGAAAGCATAGAGTTCAGCACCGTGGGCGATACGGAGGTTCCGCTGACGACGACCCCGAACCCGGTTCCGCTGGGGCAGGTGGTGCTCGGCACCGATGCCAAAAACGTCCTGACGCTCGGCACCAACGGCAAAACCTCGGTGATGATCGTATCGGTTCAGCTGGCGGAAGCGCCCTTTGACGGCTTTGAGTTCAACGACAACTGCAGCGGCAAGCTTTTGCGCGGCAAGGAAACCTGTGACGTTACCATGAGCTGGACTCCGGTTGTGGCCGGAAACGTTCAAAACAACTTTATCGTTTCCTGGCACGAAAGCAATGTTTCCCAAAACAGCGCCAAGGCGGAAAAAGTACCGGTTTACGGCAATGCCGTCAATAAGGAAGACTGCAATTTCTGCGAAACCGTTCCGGGGGCGTCCGGCAGCGGGACGGCAGCCGCCCCGACGGCAAAGAAAATGCAGCGGGCAATCGTCGGTCCGGGCGGCGCCGTGATCGGTTATGCCGATGAGGACGGCTATATTTATGATGAAAACGGCAATGTCGTCGGCCGGGTAAACGAGAACGGTCTGGCGGTGGACGGGGAAGGCAACATCATCGGCGTTGCCAACAACCGCAAACTGGTTTACGACGACAACAACAACGTAATCGGCTATGTCAATCCCGACGGCACGATGGTTGACGTCGACGGCAACGTTACCGGCCGCATGCTGCCCGACGGAACGGTGGTCGACAATGACGGCAACGTGGTCGGCAAAGCGGTGGACATGGGCTATGTTTATGACGAAAACGGCAACATTATCGGCCGGGTAATGCCCGACGGTACGGTAGTCGACCTGAACGGCAACGTGATCGGCCGCGTCAACGAAAAAGGCGAAGTGGTTGACGCCGACGGCAACGTTATCGGTCATGTTACCAAATCCGGCCAGGTGGCGGTAGACGGCGACGGCAACATCATCGGCGTGGTTATGCCCGACGGCAGCGTGGTCGACGCCAACGGCGAAGTGGTCGGCCGGGTGGACGAAAACGGCAACGTTATCGCAGACAAAAACCTGGATGCCAAGAGTGTCCGCCGCCGGCTGGCTTATGACAAGGACGGCAACGTAATGGGTTATGTCGACGAAAAGGGAAACGTCGTCGACTTTGACGGCAACACCATCGGCCGCAGCCGTCCGGACGGCACTTTGGTCAACCTTCGCGGCGAGGAAATCGGTTCGGCCGGAACGGCCGGCAACCTGTTGGCTTATGACAAAGACGGCAAGGTTATGGGGTATGTTGACGACGACGGAAGCGTCATCGGCGCCGACGGTAAAAAAATCGGCGAACTGCTGCCCGACGGCAGTCTGGTCGACGGACAGGGCAACGTCATCGGCCGGGTTGACAACAGCGGCCGCCGGCTGGCTTACGACAAAGACGGCAACATTATCGGCTATATTGACGAGAACGGAAACGTCGTCGATTTTGCCGGCAACGTCATCGGCAAGGTTCAGCCCGACGGCACCATTGTCGACGAAAACGGCAACGTCATCGGCAAAGCCGGTCCGGCTTATCAGCGTCTGGCTTATGACAAGGACGGCAACATTATCGGTTATATTGACGAAAACGGCAACGTGGTCGATTTTGACGGCAACATCATCGGCAAAATGCTGGAAGACGGCACCATCGTCGACGAAAACGGCAACGTCATCGGCCGGGCGGGAACGGTTAACCGCAAATTGGCCTACGACAAGGACGGCAACGTCATCGGCTACGTCGACGAAAACGGCAACGTGGTGGACTTCAACGGCAACGTCATCGGCAAAATGCTGCCCGACGGCACCATTGTCGACCTGGACGGCAATCCGATCGGCGAAGTTGCCGGTTTTTCCCAGATCGTGCTCGACAAGTTCGGCAAAATCAGCGGCTATGTCGGCAAAAACGGCGAAGTTTACGACAAAGACGGCAACATTGTCGGTTATGTCGACGAAAACGGCAATGTGGTCAACAGCACGCAGACGATCCTCGGACGCCTGATTCAGGAACAGATGATTCCGGTTACCCCGCAGGGGGAAATTCTCGGCAAGGTCAATTCAAACGGAACGGTTGAAAACGACCGCAAACAAATCGTCGGCCGCATTCTCTCCAACGGACTGGTGAAAAACCCCTCCGGCTCCAAAATCGTCGCCCGGCTGGTTCGCGGCGGGCTGGTTGTCGGTCTGGGCTGCAAAAACATCGGTTATCTGGAAAAAGACGGCGTAATCCGCAAGTCTAACGAAGATACCGGATACAAGGTCAACGCCGACGGCGTGGTGGTGGACGAAAGCGGCGCCTACGTCGGCGAAGTGGTCACCCCCGGTCCGGTGTTTGACAATACCTGCACCATGATCGGCGAGGTGGATACCGACGGCATTGTCCGCGACGGCGGCGGTTCCTATGTCGGCTGCGTTAATCCGGACGGTACCGTTTTGGACGAGAAGGGCGAGATCGTGGGCGGCGTTTCCCGTTCGGGTATAGCGCTTTCTTATGACGGCAATTTCCTGGGAACGGTCAACTCCAACGGACTGGTGTTTTCTCCGCAGGGAGAAGCGGTCGGCTGCGTCGGCACCTACGGCGACGTGTTTGACAAGAAAGGCGGCTACGTCGGCCGGGTGCTTGAAAATACCTACGCTTATGATCTGGAAGGAAATTTCCTTAACATGGTCAACGAAAGCGGACGGGTTTCGATCAAAGGCCAGTCGGCGGGAAAATTATTGGCTCACAATGTCCTGGTTGACGAAAACAACAAAATCATCGGCGTGGCGATGCCGGAAAAAACGGCGGTGCTGAACCCTTCCGGCAAACTGATCGGTCATTTATTCCCCGACGGATACGTCTATGACGCCAAAGGCGTGTCAATGGGCAAAATGTACAGCGACGGCATGAGCTTTTACAACCATGTGCCGGGCAATCCCGCGGCTTCCGGGCTGATTGCCGATTTTGACGGCAATATCGTCGGCCAGACCGGCTACAACGGCGAAGTCGTCAACCGTTTCGGCGAAAGACTCGGCCGGGTTGATGCCAAAGGCGTCTTTTTTGACGCAAACGGCGAATACAAGGGGGCGGTGCTCAAACGCGGCGCGGCCATCGGCTATGACGGCGCGTTTCTCGGTTACAGCCTGACCGACGGCCGGGTAGTGGATTTTGACGGCAAAACGGTCGGTCGCAGTTCTTCCGACGGCAAAGTGCTGAATTCGGATCTGGAAGTGGTCGGAGAGGTTATCCCCGAAAATATCGTCATTGACATCTGGGGCGCCTACAAGGGGCGGGTCAATTCCCTGGGCGACGTAATCGACCTTAAAAACAACAACGTAACCGCCATTTTGCCGGGCGGTTCGACCGACAAGAACCTAAGTCTGCTCAAACGCGGCGCGGTCATTGACTTCGGCGGTAAGGTGATCGGCGCGGTCATGCCCGACGGCAGCGTGATTGACGTCTTGAACATCAATATCGGACGGGTTTTGTCCGACGGCAGCGTGATCAACAATTCCGGCAAGCTGATCGGCGAAGTGATCGACGGCGACATTGTTATTGACGACGCGGACAAAGTGGTCGGCAGCGTCAACTTTGCCGGTATTGTCACCGGCCGCAGCGGCGAAGTGATCGGTCGCAGCCTGTCTTCCGACCTGGCGGTGGACAATAACGACGCCGTTCTGGGGCGGATTTATAAGATCGGTACCACCATTCTCGGCAATGATGGCCAGTATGCCGGGCGCTTGCGTTATGACGGCAGCGTCATCGGCCGCGACGGCAAAATCATCGGCTACCTGAAGAGCAACGGTTCGTTTGTCAATCTGGATAAAAAAGTCGCCGGCTACGCTTTGCAGGAAGTGGCTAAAAATCGGAGGAACTAGCATTGAAACTTAAGTTGGGCAAAATCTTGACGTTATCCGTGAAAACCGCAGCGGCAGTCGGCTGTCTGGCTTTTAGCGTTTCCGTTGCTTCGGCTCAGGAAATCACCGCCATTGACTTCAACGGCGACCTGATCGGCAAAGTGATCCCCGACGGCAAAGTCGTCAGCTTTGAAAACCAGCTGATCGGCAACATTACGGCCGACAGTTTGATCGTCAATTTCGAAGGCAACCTGATCGGCGGCGTGGTGCCGAAAGGGATTGCCATCGGCAACGACAACCGTCTGCTCGGCAAGGTGAACAATGACGGTACCGTGCGTCTGGCCACCGGCAAAATCGTCGGCAAGGTGCTGCCCAACGGTTTGGTCGTCGACGACCGCTTTTCGGTTTTGGGCGCGGTGCTGTTTCCCGGTTTGGTTTATTCTGACAGCGGCGAAACCGTTGGCCGGCTGACCGGTGACGGTTTGTATTCCAATCTGCAGGGACAGAACATCGGCTTTGTTTCCCCCGACGGTTATGCTTATCGCCGGGTCGGCAACGATTATGTGATCGACGGCCGGCTGATTTCCTCCAAAATGGTGATTGACGCGGGGGGCAAGTTTATCGGCAGCATTGCTCCGGGCGGCAAAGTGACGGATTTTGAGGGCAAGGCGATCGGCCTGATCAAAGCCAACGGTTTTGCCTACGACAATCAGGATAAGATTATCGGCCGCATCGTCAAATCGGGCTATGCTTTCGATAACGGCGGCAAATATATCGGTTTTGTAACTTACAACGGTGAGGTCGTCGCCAAAAACAAGGTGATCGGACGCCTGCTGATTGACGGTACCGTTGCCGACGCCAAAGGCGAAGTTATCGGCTATATGGCGGACATCGCGTCGACGGTGACCGACGCCGCCGGCAAATATGTCGGCCGCATTATGCCGGAAGGGCGGATTGCCAAAGCGCGCAATTTTATCGGCACCATGGGGCCGCGGGGACTGGTTTTCGGCGCCGACGGGGCCGAAATCGGCCGGTTGGCGGTAACCGGCCCGGTGTTTGACTATCGCGGCACCTTAAAAGGCCACGCTTTAAGAAACGGACAAGTAATTCTCCTTGGCGGCACGCCTGTCGGCACCGTTTACGGCAGCCGCGCTTCCGACTATAACGGCCGCGGCATCGGCATGACTTTTGAAACCCGCCTGGTCGTCGATTCCTTAAACCGGGCGCTGGGTGTCAACGGTATCGGGTCCGCCTATGTCAACGGAGAAGAAAAGAAATTTCTGTCGCCGTTCGGTTATGTTTATAATGCGGACGGCGGCATCGACGGCAATCTGCTGCCGCTGGGCGGAATCTATAATTTGAGCGGCAGGACGGTCGCCTTTGTGCATCCGAACGGAGAAATGGTCAATAACAACGCGGTAATCGGCGGCCGGCTGACGCAATACGGCTACGGCGTGGATGAAAAAAACCTGATTCTTGGCAAAAACATCGACGTCGGTTATGCCGTTGACGACCGGGGCAACAGTTTGGGCATTCTGGCGGACGGCAACATGCTGCTCGACAAGTCGTTAAAGACCGTCGGCAAAATTTTGCCCGATGACGAAGTCGTTTCCGACCTGAATAACCCGAACGCCATGATGCCGGTTGTCGGCAAAGCACGTGCCCGCAGCCTGGCGCTTGGTTTTCAGGGACGTTTTATCGGTTATGTCGACAGCAGCGGAACGGTTCGCGACACGGGCGCTTCCGTCGTCGGCAAAGCCGGTGCGGGCGATGTTGTTTTTGACAACGGCGGCATTGTTGTCGGCGGCGCCGTTTCTTATATGCCGGTGATTGATGAGCGGTGCGAGTTTGTCGGAGTGACGGCGGCGCAGGGCGAAGTCCGCAACTATCGCGAAGTCAACATGGGACGTCTTTTGCCCAACGGACAGGTGTTTTCCGTCAACAATACGATTATCGGTCATGCGGTAACACCGGGTGCGGTAATTGACTTTAACGGCAATACGGTAGGCACCGTTGCCGCCAACGGCAAGGTACTGAATTACGCCAACCAGAATCTCGGCTGCATCAATCGCCGCGGTCAGCTTTTGGACGGCAAAGGCGCATTGACGGGCAAACGGGTGGAAGTGGCGCCGGTGATGAATTTCAACAATGTGATTACCGGCCGGTCAACGCTCGACGGTACCGTAATTAATGCGCAAAACAGCGTCATCGGCTATATTCGTCCGGACGATTCGGTCAGCTCCAAAACCGGGCTGCCGACCGGAATTTTGTTCAAATACCGTTTTGCTTTCGGCAATGACAACAAGTTGATCGGTACCGTCAACGACAAGGCGGAAGTGATCAACGGCCGCGGCGAAAAGAGCGGCATGGTCGATTTCGACGGCAATGTCGTCATCGGCGGCGAAAAGGCGGGATATGCCCTTTACGACATGTATATTTACGACAACAATGATCTGGTCAGCGGCTATATTACCGCCGACGGACAGGTGCTGTCGCTGGGCAATCAGAACCTTGGCGCCCTGACCAGAGGTTTTCTGGTCAACAAGGAAGGCAAAGCGGTCGGCCGCGGCAACCGTGATTTCCATATCCGTGACAATTTAAACGCCATTCTCGGTGAACTGAGGCTCGACGGCCGGGTTCTGAATGCGGAAAACGAGCTGGTCGGCACTCTGGGTTCCTCTGGCGACATCATTTCCGCCGCCGGCGAAGTGATTGCCCGCGCCCGGCCGCTGCAGTTTTACGAAGCAGTGAAAAGACAGCCCATTTATGACAAGGACGGCAACATTATCGGTTATGTTTCGCCCCGGTTGCAGGCGGTGGACGCCAAGGGCAGGGTGATCGGCCGCGTCAGCGCCGACGAGCAGCAGCTTGCCGTTGCTGCCGACGGCAGGGTTCTGGGGCATATTGACGCCAACGGTAACGTACTTGACAAGGACGGAAAAGTTATCGGCAAATTGCAGGCCGACGGTTCCGTCGTTGACGGCGAAGGCAATGTAATCGGCATGGCCGGAGAAAAGCGCAAACTGGTTTATGACAAAAACAACAAAGTTATCGGTTATGTCGACGCCAAAGGAAAAGTGCTTGATTTTAACGGCAACGTTCTCGGCGAAGCGGTTGAAGGCGGGGAAATCGTTGACGCCCGCGGCAATGTCATCGGTCAGCTGAACAAAGACGGTTCGGCCATCAGTCTGGACGGTTCGGTAATCGGCAATACCAAATTGAACTGGTATGAGAAGCCGCAGCCCGCTCAGCCGGCGGAGTTGCCGGAAGTCGGCGCGCGAGAGGTTGCCGACGTCGGTCAGTTCAAACGTTCACTGAACATTGCGTTGACGCCGGACGGCGAATATCTGGGCGATATTCTGGAAGACGGCAATGTCGTTGACAAAAAGGGAACGGTTATCGGCAAATTGTTGCCGGACGGCTTGATCGTGGACGGCGAAGGTTCGCTGATCGGTATTGAAGAAGCGGCCAAAAAAGCCGATACCGGCGAAATGTTCGTTCCGGCCGGAACTTTCGGCCAGGGTGGCGCGTACGGCACCGGTACCGGCGGCGGCAACCTCGGTCCCGGCGGCGGTTTTGGTCCGGGCGAGCGTTATGATCCGCAGCGGGCGGCAGCTTTGCAGACGGCGCAAAACGAGCGCCGGCAGGGAATGTACGTCGGCAAAATCAGTTCCAGCATCCGCAAGGAGGCGTTTGACGGCTACCAGAAAGATTGGCAGGAACAGGGTATTGACAAGGTTATTTCTTCCTGGCGGGTGGACATGAGCGAAATGATTTTGGCCGACAAGCCGATTCCGGCTGTTATTGCCCGTTCCATCGATACGCAGAATCCGGTGCCGATTACGGCGTTTGTTGAGCGCAATGTCTATGCCGAAGACGGCAGGAACATCGTCATTCCGGCCGGCAGCCGGCTGATGGGCGAACTCGGCGGTACTGCCGGCGGCGGTGGTACAGAAACCGCGTCGGAATCCGCGCGCATTACCATTGTCTGGCAGCGGTTGATCCGTCCCGACGGCGTATTGTTTACCTTCCAGGGCGAAACCGGCGACGCTCAGGGACGCGGCGGCGCGCTGGGTTATGTTGACCAGCAGCTTGGCAAGAAATACGGCATGCCGCTGATTACCACGCTTTTAACCAGCGCAACCAGCTATATGATGGCGACCGATGAAGAAGAAAGCACCATGGATTCGGAAACGTCCCGTCAACAGGCGGCCAATGACGCGCGTCAGAATTTCATTGACCAGATGAACCAGATTTTTGAAATGATCCTGTCCGACAAGACCAACATCCGTGCGCTGACTTATGTTCCGGCCGGTACCCGTATCATCGTCTATCCGAAAGTCGACCTGTGGCTGAGAACGCTGGAGCGTGATGCCGACGCCTCGACCAACATGAAGAAGAAAGACGTGCTGATCGACGATAAGGAAGCGCAGGACCGTATTGCCACGCAGGCGGCCGAACGTCGGATCAAACAGGCCGGCGGCGGTGGCGGCTCGGCTTCCTCTCAGGTCGTTTACGAATCTGAGAAAGCTGAAGTTCAGCCGGTTCTGCTGGAGGACAGCAGCGCCAAACAGTCCGGCCGCGCGCCGGCTTCGACGGTCGGAGCAACGCCTCCGCCTCCGCCGAGTATGGGCGGCGGTTCGTCTTCTTCGTCGTCTTCGTCTTCATCAAGCAGCGGCGTACCGCAGTTGTTTTAAGGAGGTTACATGAGCTTTGAAGTATTGGAATCTGTTCTGCGACCGCTTTCATACTGGTACAATCAGGACAATATCGAAGAAGTGGCAATCAACCGCGCCGGCCAGGTCTGGCTGCGCCTGCGCGGCAAACGCGCCTACCCCTGGGTGATGTACAAGGATGAAAAGCTGACGAAGGAATATCTGACCGATTTGCTTTATATTGTCGCCAACACCTATGAAATTCCGTTTGATCCGGTTGCCGGCAGTCCGGTGGTTTATGCCAGCATTCCCGGCGAACACCGTTTTTCTGCCATTTGCGGCAAAAACGTGATGTATGACGAAGAAGATCTGACCGGCGGCATTGCGCTTACCATCCGCGTGCACAGCGACGACGTGGCTTTCGGCTTGGGCGACTACGGTTTGAAGCAGGGGGAAAAGCTTCATCAGATCAATCCGCTGAAAACGATCAAGGATCCGGAAGATCCTTATGAACGGCTGTTGCTCAGCATCAAGCGCGGCGATCATATTCTGGTCAGCGGTGCGACTTCTACCGGTAAAACGACGTTTTTGAACAACCTGCTGAAGATTTTGGATATTCATAAACGGATCATCACCATTGAAGATACGCGCGAACTGCTGGTTCCGCATCCTAACCGCACCCATATCGTGATGTCGCGTACCGAACAGACAAACCAGTTCGACTATGCCAAAATCATCGACTTGGTGGTACGTTTTACGCCCGACGCGATCATCGGCGGCGAAATTTCCACCAGTAACGCCGGCGCGCTTTGGGAACTGATGGGATCCGGCCACGACAACTGTCTGGCCACCATCCACGCGGAAAGTTCGACCGCCGCTTACGAGGCTTTTGTCGATCGTATTCTGCATACTTATCCGACCATGGATCGCAAGAAAACGATTGAGGAAATGCATCATAAACTGCGAGTCGTGCAAATCAACCGTGACGGCAACCTGCGCGCGGTAACGGAAGTTACTTAGAGCGGGGATTTCCATGTTTTTTATCAAAGCCGAAACCTTGGGTTTCGGCTTTTTTGTAACGGGAAAACCCTGCGCCGGGGGCATGGTTGAGGAGAACTTACGGCTTTTTTCCATTTCGCTCTTTGCGTTTCCTTTTCTTCTTTTTCCCGCTTTTCCCACCTTTCCCGCTTTGCTCTCCCTCCTTTTTTCGTTTTTCTTTCCCTTTCTCTTTCTCTTTCCCTTTCTCTTTCCTTTCTTTCTGCCCTTCTTTTTTCCGCTTTGCTTTCCCTCTTTTTTCCGTTTCTCTTTCCCTTTCTCTTTCTCTTTCCTTTCTTTCTGCCCTTCTTTTTTCCGCTCTTTTCCTCTTTCCCACTTTGCTCTCCCTCTTTTTTTCGTTTCTCTTTCCTTTCTTTCTGCCCTTCTTTTTTCCGCTCTTTTCCTCTTTCCCGCTTTGCTTTCCCTCTTTCCCTTCTTTCTGCCCTTCTTTTTTCCGCTCTTTTCCTCTTTCCCACTTTGTTCTCCCTCTTTTTTTCGTTTCTCTTTCCCTTCTTTCTGTCCTTCTTTTTCCCGTCCTTTCCATCTTTTCCGCTTTGCTCTTTGCGTATAAAATTCCTTTGCTATTGTAAGAAATACGGGCCGGCAGCAGTCTTAATGAACACACAATATGGAACCCGAAAATACCATCGTCCCGAAATATTGCAGAAAGGCGTTTTAGGGCGGAAATAGGAGCTATACTTAGGGAACATGCCGACGAAAAGGAGCAGGAATTGTTGAAACCGAAGTTTGTCCGGACCATATTCATATGTTACGGGAGATATCACCTAAGTTTTCGGTAAGCTCAATAATGGGATATCTCAAAGGTAAAAGCAGTCTTATGATATACGAAAGATGGGGAAATGCGAAATTTCGATATAGAAACCGAGAGTTTTGGTGTAAAGGGCACTGTGTCGATACCGGTGGAAAGAATACCCAAAAGATAGCCGAGTATATCCGAAATCAACTTAAAGAAAACGCGGAGAAAAGTCAGTTGACTATGGATTTTGATCCGTTTACGGCAAGCTGGTAATAATCGCCTTATCAGTCCCTCTTATGCCCTTAAGACATTGTCGGCACCGTGAGGATTATATCCGCATACGAAAAACCGCGTGTTTTACGCGGGAACCTTTTGCCGCGCATGATGTGAATGGATCGGCGCTGGCGTAATTATGTTCGACGGCCGGCAAACGATGGTGCAATTTTTCGTTTTTTTCTCATTTTAGCTGCTTTTCGGTCAAAAGACAAAACGGTTTTTCCTGCCGGGTAAGGCATGCGCTTAAAAACTTTTATAGCAGTCTGCTTATTTTGTGAGCAAAACCGGTTTTTTCTGCGGGCAGGAAGAAAACGTGCCGAAAAGCTTATTTTAAAATTGAAGGTTAGATGTTGCTGTTTTTAAAATAAAAGTTGTTATATTTATCAAGTTCCGTTTTTACTTTAATTTAAAGAAAGCGGTATATATCCTTGGTCGCAGGGATGAGAGAAGAAATGCCGGGTACATGTATCCCTGCATGTCGGGATTTTTGCCGTTCTTCAAATAGTTGTTGCTTTTGGCAGAATTATTGTTTAACTTGAAAAACAGGCAGCAATATTGCTGCTCAGCATCCGAGAGGATGCGGAGTCGTAGAAAGCTCTCGCATAACCGGTATTAGCGGATATCATACCGTGAAACTGTCGGCCGCATTGTCCGTACAGTTTGTATATCCCCTGCCAAGCCAAGGCCGGGGAGCTTTAAGCAATGTCCAGAAACCCTCAGGTTTTAAAGGCTTAAGGGATCATAGTTATGCATGATTTTTCTACCTCTCCGACCACCTTCTGGTGGTTTTTGTTTTATTTGCGAACGAAAAACGGAAAGGTGGTCAGATTTTTGGTAAAAAATTTGAGGAACAGACTATGACTAACCCTGTTAAAAACTATCGTGCCCGCACGCCAAACAACCAGCCTAATCCGATAGACGTTTTTATCGGCGGCCGGATACGCTATTTCCGCAAGCTTCGGCATGTAAGCCAGGTCGAACTGGCCGGCTCGGTAGGAACAACCTTTCAGCAGGTACAAAAATATGAAAACGGCAACAATCGCGTGTCCGGCAGCCGTCTGTGGATGATCAGCCAGGTGCTGCAGGTTCCGGTCAGCCTGTTTTTTGAAGGCATAAACGTCAAGACCGGACGTTCTTCGGTCAAAATCATTTCCGGCAAAGAAGAAGCCGTTTATTGTCCGCCGGATAAGTTTATGCCGTTGCAGGTACAAAGAAAAAAACCGTAACCGCCCAAAAAAGGCGTTTGCGGCGTGGCGTTCCGGCAGCTGCTGAAATATGTCTTTGTTTTTCTTTGCAAAACCATCGAAGGCACAGCCCAAAGAAGAGGACGGTTATCGCTGCTTCCGACGGATTGTTCTAGGTGTGTAAAAATCTTCCGTAAAAGGAGAGACGAAAAAAAAAGCTGCTGGCGCAATAAAAAGGGCCTCACATAAAGCGCGGGGTTCTTCATAAGCGGGTGTAACCCTTACGGTGCCGGCCAACACCTTAAGGGCATGACACCCTGACAAAACGATGGCTGCCCGGCTCGTCGTAAACGGGGCAAAGTCCGGTGTGAGCAGACTTTGCCCGGCGTCTTTTTACGAATGCTCTTGACTATCCTTTGAGTGTTCTTAGAGATCAACGTAATTCCCTTGGCGCCAAAATTCCCGGTTGCAATCGAGAAACCTTGCATTTCCCCAACACTTATATATCGACAAACTGCTCTTGCCTTTGAAACGGCCTGCAATTGAATTGACGGAATATTCGGGCGGCATCCCCGGTAAAATGTGAATATGATAAAACACTCTCCGGTTTCCGTAATGACCATGCCTTTCCGACGGCTGATTTTCCGGGCATTTCTCCGTTTTCAAGCGTTTTTCTCCGTAAAAGAGCGGTCTTCAATATTTCGGTACGAAGAAACAAAGTATTTTCGGGGGCCGCATTATATGTGCAAACGGTACACATATTCATAAAAAATGCCTTTGTCCTTTGTCAGGCATTTTCCGACCGTTTTTGCTACAACGGCAAAAGAGTCTTATATACGCAAAGAGCAAAGCGGGAAAGGTGGGAAGGGCGGAAAAAAAAGAACGGAAAGAAGGAAAAGGAAAGCAGAAAAGAGGGAAAAAGGAAGAACAGGGAAAGAAACGAAAAAGAGGAAAAAGGGGGAAAGAGCAAAACGGGAAAGATGAAAAGAGCGGAAAAAAGAAGAACGGAAAAAAGCAGGGAGAGCAAGAAAAGACGGAGGAAGGAAAAGAGGAAACGAAAAAAGCTGTAAGCTCTCTTTAACCACATGCCTGCCGTGGGGTGCGGTATAAAAAAATCCCTCCCGTCAAGGGGAGGGATGAAGGAAAACGGCCGGAATATTAAGCTGCGCAATTTCGCCGCCACGTGCTTGCCGTGGGGTGCGGTATAAAAAAATCCCTCCCGTCAAGGGGAGGATGAAAGAAAACGGCCGGAATGTTAAGCTGTGCAATTTCGCCGCCACACGCCTGCCACGGAGCGGTATAAAAAAATCCCTCCCGTCAAGGGGAGGGATGAAGGAAAACGACTTATTGCAAAGGCGGAATGTTAAGTTGCGCAATTTCGCCCGGTTTGATTTTAATACTGGAATAGCGCATGTTTCCGGTTTCGATCATAAACCGCTGGCGCCCGGTCAACTGGGCGGCCAAATCGTAAAAATCGCGGCCGTTTAAGTCCTGACGCTGCGGATTCATAATGTACAAAACGCAGCCCTGTGTTTTTTCGGCCACGCCGCAGCGGGCTCGTCCCCGCGGTACCTCCGAGTTGATGACAACGCCTTGCAAACCGTTTTGAACGGTGGTCGGACCGCTTAAGAATATTTTGGCAAACATGATACCGAACAAAAGGAAAACGGCGGCGGTGACGAAAACGGCAAAGCCGGTGTACAAATCGCCGACGACCATTCTGTCTTTCCAGCTGGGCGGCGTCGGATTGATGTCCTCGTCGCGGATAAAGCCGCGTTCAAAATTGTTCTGCTGTAATCTCGTATCTTGTTGAATAGCCGGCAGATTGTCGCCGTCAAGAAAGGCGTCCAGGCTGAAAGCGTCCATTTTTTCCGGCATGGGCGCCTGATGTTCCTCCGCCGCGGCGGAGGAAGTCATGGCCGGAGCAATACTTTGATCCGGACGCGGAGCGGCAAATTCCGTGGTTTTAGGCGGGACGGAAAGTGTTTCCGGCGTGCTGACGGGGCGTTTGATCGGTCTTTTTACCTTTTTCAGCTTATGCCGGACGGGGGTTCCGCCGGGAGCTTTGTTGATGTTGTCCATTTTCCCTAATCTCCTTTAATTGCGATAATTATTAATTTGCCGTCGGTACCTGTTTTTTTAAGGTACGGATGATTCTCGGTACCATAAACACGATCGTTTCCGATTTCGGGCTGCCGATGCCGAAAATTTCGTTGGGGATGCCGATGATCAGGAAATTTTCTCCCAGTTTGCTGCGAATGTTGAACTGGGTGATCTGTCCTTCGGTGCCTTCCAGCGTAATGTCCGAAAAAATCCGGTTTTGCGGCATCAGGGAGGATTTTGCCAAGAGCGAAACCTGAGCCTCCGGCGACTTCCGGGCGGCGCATTTGCCGATGTCGAAACGAGCCAGCCACAGGTTGGGAACCACGAATTTTCCCTCTGCCGCCTTAACCACTCTGGCCTGGCCGGAAAGGAACCGCTGCAGGGTTTTGAAATTCAGGTCGTCCGAAGTGGTCAGCACCCGTCCGATAACGCCGGTTTTGGCGGTTTTGATGGTGCCGAAATCAAAGATGTTCAGCAGTTTTTGCCACTCGATGTCGTTTTGCGCATTATACGGATAAATGGTAAATACGCTGACGTCATATGCGATCAGCACCGGATTTTCCTCAAAATAGTCGAGAAGATCCTGAATTTTGGTTCTCAGTTCAAAATCGGCGTCGAAGGTGATTGAGTAATCGGACCAGTCGGTCGTGATGTTGGTGATGCCCGACCCGCGCAGAACGTCGAGCAGTGCCAGAATGATCGGCCGCGATTTCGGCACATAGAGCGTAAAGTTGTTTTTGCGGCTGATGGTCAGCGTTTTGGTTTCGGCGTTGTAGTTATAGTAAATTTCGGCCGCATCAGTAATCATTTTGACCACTTCCGACAGTTCGCCGCGCAAATTTTCCGCCGAAATGCTGGTGTAAGGCGCATCTTTGGCCACCAGCCGGATATCCGCTTCTTTAAGCAGTTTCAGGAGCGCTTTTTCCGCCGGCATGGTTTTGAAGGAAAAACCGGTTACCTCAAAGCGCGGCAGCGGATTGTTGATGCCGTTGCGGGTGAGGTTGAAGGCTTTCATGTTATAAGGCAGGGCGGTGATCATTTCCTGCGTTTTCCAGTTGACGTTGCAACGCAGCGGCGTTTCCAGATCAAGCGAACTGGCGCCTTTCGGCGTGCGGATCATGTTGGGATCCTGCAGGTTGATGAGGGAGGCGGCGGAAAGCGGATCCGCTTCGACCGGCTCCGGTTCCGGCGCCGGCGTTTTGCAGCCGGCCAGCATGCCCGCCCACAGAAGACAAACGGTAATTTTTTTGAAATTATGACAGATTTTAAACATTAGTCGGTTACTTTCCGTTTTAATAAGGTTGACTGTTAAAATTATTTTTTATCGTCTTCGGCCGGGAAGTTGGGCTTGATGTTGTTTTCCTGCATCAGCTTTTCCATCAGTTGTTCCATTCCCATGCCGGCGCCCACGGTCGGGTCTGCCGATTTGTCGACGTCGCCCAGTGCCTGCTTCATTTTTTCCACTTCCCGCGCGTCTTCCTTGATCATGTCGGGAGTGGAATTGCTTTTCAGTTCGTTCTGATATTCAATCAGCGTTTTTTTCAGCCCGTTCAGCCCGCCGGCGATTTTGCGTTCGACATACGGGTACAGTTCCCGGTGCTGCAATATGTATTCGCCGGTTTCGCTGATTTCTTCCAGAACGTCAAGTATGTATCCGAAAAAGGGGTAGTCTTCGATCGCAATGTTGCCTTTGCGGACGCAGCGGGCGGCAATCCGGGAAATCGTGCGGTCGTAATAGTCTTTCAGCAGGATGTAGTTGTCAACGTACCACAAGTCGGCTGTTCCGGCGGCTTTGTTTGGTTCCATTATGCGTCACTCCCTTCGCGGTAATTCTGGTTGTCGTTTGTTTCAGGCAAATTGTTTTCCTTTCAATTTACCCGATATTGTCACTGTTTTCAATATAAGGATCGCGGAATTTTTCGTCCTCCAGTCCGAGCAGCACGAATTGCGGCAGGCTGTCGACGACGATTTCCGAAGTCTGAGCAAATTCATCCGGACTGAGGCTGCTGTCTTCCGCCGCCGCTTCTTCATAGATCTCATCTTCCGTTTCAGCCGCGGCTGCCGGGGTATTCTCGTATTCCCATTCCCAGTCCCCGTTTTCTTCACCGGTCGTTTCGGCGTCGGCGGGCACCTCTTCGTATTCCCACTCCCAGTCTTCGCCTTCTTCTCCGCTCGTTTCGGCATCGGCGGGAACTTCTTCGTATTCCCATTCCCAGTCTTCGCCTTCTTCTCCGCTCATCTCGGCGTCGGCGGGCACTTCTTCGTATTCCCACTCCCAGTCTTCGCCGTCGCCGGCGTCGGCAGTTGTGGCTGCGGAATAGCCGTCGTCGTCGGTTTCAAAGCCATAGCCGTCGCTTCCGCCGACCGCATTGTCCGTCTTTTCGCTGTCGCTTCCGCCGAAACCCCAGCCCCAGTCGTCGCCCGGATCACTGTCTTTAATGTCCTGCACGTCGGCAAAGGCGGTCGAAATCGTCATCAGTTTACGCAGCATCGGCGAAATCTGCGGTTCTTTTCCTTCCTCCGCGGCAGCAGCAGGTTCGGGTTTTGAGGTTGCCGTTTTGTCCGCTTTGGGAGCGCTTTCTGCCGGTTTTGCCTTTTCTTCTGCCGGTTGGGCTTTCTCTTCCGTCGTTTTTTCTGCCGCCGCTTCCCGGGTGGCTTTTTTATCTTCTTTTTCCGTTTTGCCCGTCGGTGCTTTCCCGGCGGCAGGTTTGCCTGCTTCTGCCGCTTTGGGAGTTTCATCGGCCGCCGGCGCGGAAACTTTGCTTTCTGCCGGCGCCTTTTCCTTTTCGGCTCCGCCTGCCGTCGGAGTTTCCGTTTTTGTTTCCTGTCGCGTTTTTTCTTCCCCGGCCGGCATTTCGTCCGATTCGTCATCGACGGCTCCTGCCGTGCCGTTCTCGGCTTCCCGGTTTTTCTTCTTTTTCTTCTTCTTTTTCTTTTTCGGCGTTTCCTCAATTGTCGCGGCGTTTGCTTTCTCTTCCGTTTCTTCCTCTTCGTCAACGCCGTCCAGATATTTGTCGATCATCGGGGTGGACACGGTCGGTTCGGGCATTTGCGGCGCCGCCGGCCGCTCATGAACCGCGGGCTGCAAGGCGGCGGGAATTTCCCTGTTGACGGCAGGCATCGGTACCGGTACCGCCACCGTCTGCACCGGTGCCGTTTGCAGCTGACTGAGTGCGGCAATGATTGCTTCCGTCGACTGACGCTGGCTTTCTTTCAGCGCCGAGGATATCAAGGCCGAAAACTCCTGATTTTGCGCACGGGCAATGTCACGGAACAGATTGGCCTGCATCCGCATGATTTCTTCAACCTTGAGATTGTTTTGTCCGCCGGCCGAAACGGTCGAATCTTTTTTCAGCGTTTCCAGGGTTTCGATAATCGTCTGCGCGGAATTTTTCTGACTTTCTTTCAATGCCATGGAAATGATGGAAGAAAACTCTTTTCCCTGCGCTTTCAGCGCCTGTTCGACCGATTCCATTGCCGGCTGGCCTTTCGGGGACGAGGCGGCGTAGGTGATCGGCGTCGGAATTTTTTCTTCGCTGATTTTCTTAAAAGATTCAATCAGCGCCTGGGTGGAAACTTTCTGACTTTCCTTGATGGCGGTGGAGATGATGGAAGAAAGCTCTTCTTTCTGGCTTTTCGTGGTTTCTTTTAAAAAGGCGGACTGGGCCTTGACCAGATCGTCGACCAGCCCTTTCATCTGAATGGGAGCCGCCGCCGTTTTGCCGTCGCCGCCGGAAATAAATTTAAGCTGACTGCTCTGTTCGATCAGTTTGGTCAGGTTTTCCTGCAACTCCGTAAACGAACGGGCAATCATTTTGTTGTCTTCCAGCCGTTTCTTTTCTGAGTTTTCGATTGCTTCGGCCAATGCTTTGGAGATGATGTTGGTAAAGGATTCGTCGGCAACCAGTTTCATCGGGCCGTCAAAGCCGCCGCCCGTTCCGCTTCCGCCCTCAATGCCGGCTGCCGCCGGGCGGGTGTTTTGCAGTTCGCGGATAATTTCGGCGTTTGACTGGGCCAGACTGCTGGCCAAAATCCGCGCGAAATTGTCGCCGTTGATGATTCCCTCGCCGCCGGTCGTTCCCCCCGTGCTTCTGTTTTCGGACAGGGCTTCCTGCAAAATATTGCTGTTTTTCTGGTGGCTGTGGTGTGCGACCGGCTCAAGCCCTTTGCTTTTTTGCTCCAGATCTTCCATATATTCCTGCAACGGGGTGCCGCCCGGCAGGCTCTGAAAAATGGATTTGACTTCCGGCGGCAGTTCCAGCAGCATCTTATTGAAAGCTTCGCGCCTTTCGTCGCTGAAAATGTGCAGCTGGCGAAAAATGTTTAAAAAGCGCTGAGCGACAATGATCGGCAATTCTTCACTGTCGTTTTTGCTTTGGCCGAAACTCGCCGAGCTGTTGATGTCGTCTGCCACAGTCGTCCCCCCTTTAGAATATATATAGAATATACTGAATACAACATAAAGTCAAATCCATAAATGTCAATCAGTCAAACGCGGAGAGCGAAAAAAATCGCTGCTTGCGGGAAAGCGGCGAGAGGTGAATGACAAAAACGAAACTTGCCTTCGTCCGTTGTCGCCTTAGTTGCTTTTCCCGCCGTCCGGTTCGCTTTTTTCCCCGTCTTTTCCCTTTTGCCTGTCTGTTGTTGTTCGCCTGTCGTCGTTTTCGCTGTCCGGCATTGGGACTTGCCGGCTTTTTCCCGCGGCGGATTTTTCGCTATCGTCTTTCTGTTTTTTTATCGTCTTTTCCTTCCCGCCGTCCGGTTTGCTTTTTTCCCCGTCTTTTCCCTTTTGCCGGTATTTCCCTTCCTTGTTTGTCTTTTCCTTCGTCGCTTTTTGTATCTGGTCTTTCTTTTCTGCTTTTTTCTTCTCTTTTTTCTCCGTTTTGTTTTTTCTTTTTTACAGGGAAGCGGCAAGCGGTCGTAAGACCGGCGGACATGGCCGCCGTATGGCGTTGAAACTCTTTCTTCCGATGGCAAGGCAAAAAGAAACCCCGCCGAAGCGGGGAAAATTTTATAAGTAAATGGCGACGACCTTATGCAGTTTGCTTAAGTTGTTGTCGTCCAGCTTGATCCTTTCGTCCGGATTCCAACGGATGCCGTAAAGTTTTCCGTTATCGTCTTCGCGAATGCTGACAACCATTACTTCTTCGGGGTCAATCTGATAAACGGCGATGTCGCCGACACTGACCACTTCCTGCGGATCGACAAGCAAAACGGAGCGGGCCGGCAACAGACTGCCCAAACGCCGCGTGCACAGGTTCAGTCCGTATGCGTCTTTTTTGCCGTTTAAGACTGCGGGGCGGCCGACCCATTTGATTTCTTTTTCGTTGTCAATGATAACGTTGCCGTCTTTGCCCGGAACGCCGTATACCGGCACTTTCTGACTGTCGCGCGGAGCCGTGTCAAAAGTGGAAATTGCGCCGCGGGGGTTGGACAGCAGCTTGTATTTGGCGTCGTTGCGCTGGATAATTTCGTCCAGCATGCCTTTGCCGTCCAGATTTTTGATCGCTTCTTTCAGTTCTTCGGCCGTATATCCGAGCGATTTAGCGATGTTTTTCATTTCCTTGTCGGAAACTTCCCGCTGTCCCATCTCAATCCGGTGATAAACGGACAGCGTCATGTCCGAACTTTCCGCTACTTCGATCAGTGTCAGGTTCTTTTCGTTGCGGATTTGGCGCAAACCGGCACCCAGTGTTTTCAAGCCGGCCTTTTCGTTGATTTTGTTTCTTCTTTCCTGTTCCCGGCGCCATGACAGAATGACGTCTTCCTGAGAATTCTGCTCGTTGACGAACAGGTCCTGCATCGGGCAGTCCAAAAGCTCCGCCACTCTTACCAGCTGTTCCTGATCAATTCTGCGATAGCCTTTTTCAATTTTGGAGATGGCCGACAGACTGACGCCCAAATGATCGGCCAGTTCCTGCATGGAACGTCCGCGCAGTCTTCTGTACATTCTGATCTGGTTGGGGAAAATAATTTCTTCCATAATTACCACCTTTGCATTGTTACAGATTGTTAAATTTTAGCTAAATAATAATCTAACTTTGGAATTAATCAAGAAATTTGCACAAAAGATGACGATTTTGTGCAAAAAAAATGGCAGAAAATAAAATTTCTGCCATTTTTTTGACTATTTACCGAAAGGAACGTCAGTTAAACTCTCTGAAAGTATAAGCTTTGTTTCCTTTCTTGCCGACCTGATGGGCAAAGCTGCTCATGTCTTTTTCGCCGAACATGATCTCTCCGGCCGGAATGTTGTCCGCCATGTCGCCGTTTGAGTACAGGGGGCGGTTAGCGATCTTGGAGTAGTAACTGCTGAAAGCGTATCTGTTTTCAACAATGGTTTCCTTGCTGCCGTCAGCGTTGGTTTTGACGGAAATGTAAGACTTCCGCTGAACGATGCCGTCGGTGGCAAACGCTTTGCCCTTGCCGCTGGCGTCGACGTTCTTGAATTCCGACAAAACGCGGTTGTTGGCGCCGAAGGTAACCTTGAAGGTGGAACGGCTGCCGTCGCGGTTGGTTTGGTTGACGGTCCAGGTTTCGCGCCCTTCCTCGTCCTGTCCTTTTTCTACCGTGCGGCTTTCAAACGAATCTCCCATTTGTTCGGCAGCTTCGCCCATCCGCTCCTTCATCACCGCCTGAACAAACATGATTTGTTTGTTTTCTTCGCTGAGCAGGGAATTCTGCATGAAATTGCTGACGACTTCCGGATTGTAGGTTCCGTCTTTTTTCATCGCGTATTTCAGCAGAGCGGCGTTGACTTTCGTATCCTCGCGCATCTTGACGCCGTCCCGGTCATATTTGCGGGTAACGGTGGCATAGGCGTCGGTTTCGACCTCCGTCCGTCTTCCTTTTTTGTCCTGAACGGTAACGTTCATTTTGGTGTTGCCGCTGGCGTCCGTCGTAAAGGTCCGATATTCCTTTTTGCCGCGGAGTTTCTGCCATGCGCTTGTCGTATCGTACACTTCGTTACCGTTTTCATCTCGTGTTTTCTCAATGCCGCTGTTAATTCTGCTGAACGGATTGAAAGGATTGATGACTGTTTTTCCCTCGGCTGCTTGTTTCCAGCCGTTGATTGATGCGCGGTGAACGCCTTCGGAAATCGCCCTCCCCGTGGCCGTGCCGAGCGCTTTTGCACCTTTGGCAATCGGCTTGCCGACGGCCATGCCCGGCCGTTTGGCGAAAAATTCCATCCCGAAGCTGCCGGTCGGACTGCCGATGCCCTCATTTCCACCGATTTTCAGGCTGCCGGCAAAACTGTCGGCGAAATGTTTCATTTCCTCCAAAACGGCATAACCGAGGAAGCAGACGGCGACGACTTTGATGACCTCCGCCATCCACCAGAAGAACTTCATGATGATGCCGACGTCGGATCCGCCGATCATCTCGCTCAGTGAGTCAGCCGCAATTGAAGCGATGATGTAAATGATCAGCGACAGGAAAATGAAACTGAATATGGCGTTTAAGAATATCTTCCAGATTTCCTGCAGGTAGTTTGCCGTAATCTTAAAGGCAAAGGCGCCCAACGCCGCCGGCAGCAGAGCCACCGCGATCGACAGTTTCAGGATGCAGTCTACCAGCATAAACGGATAAATGAACAACAACATAAATCCGCCCAGATAGAACAGTATTGCCGTCAGCAGATAGCCCAGATGCGGAAAGACCAGCATTACTCGGTATTCCGAACTCCAGGACAGGCACCAACTCAGCTCGCCCAACGCCAGAATGTCTCCGATCTGGTCCTGAATGGCTTTGATGGTGCACAGGATGCCCGTTCCCATCGACGGAGACAGGCCGCCTTTGTCGGTGCCGACAATGGTAATGTTATGGCTGCCGAGATCGCAGGTGTCGGAAATTTTGCCTGCCAGTTGCGCCACTTTCAGACCGGTGGAAAAGACCGGATCAACGCTTAAGGCCAGTATCTGACTTAGGCCGGAGTTCAGCAAAATGACGACCACCAGTACGCGGAATGCCTGATTAAGCAGGGTTTTGACGAATATGCGCGGTTCTCTGATCTCCATCGTCGAAACGAAGCGGATGGTTACAAACGAGAGCCAGATGGCAAACGCCACCACCACCACCGCGATAACGGCTTTGGCCAGATTGTCAAACGACTTTTTGGCCATTACGCTGGCCGTGTTGAACAAAATTTCAAACGGTTTGCAGAAAATGCAGCCCCATTCGCGGTAACTGTTGCGGACCTCTTCATAGGGCGCGCAGCTGGCGGAAGATTTCGCCGGCGTTTCGGCATTGTTGGCCGTGCCGACCGAAACCGCGGTAACGCCGGCGGCCGGATCTATCGGCGTGGAGCTGGAAGCGGCGAAAGTCGCGTCTTTGCATTTTGACAGACCGCTGGACGGAACCGGCGTTTTGCAGTTGCAGATTCCCTGAACCTGATCGCACATCGGGTTGACCAGCGCGTCGCCCGGTCCCCGCAGCTCAAAGTGCAGGTGAGGGCGTCCGCAGGCGCCGCCGGTGCCGCCGACATATCCGATCAGGTCGCCTTTTTTGACTTTTGAACCTTCTCTTAAGCCGGGAACGGGTTTGTTGGTCAGGTGCCCGTAACGGGTCGTATAAGTGCCGTCACAGCCTTTATGCTCAATATATACGACGTTGCCGTACCCGCCGCCGCTGCTTTGGCAGACGCCGCGTGCCGGTTCGGAAACGCCGAAAGAGTATCTGGTGATGGTGCCGTCCATGGCCGCCGTTACCGCGGTGCCCATTCCTGCGGCATAGTCCATGCCGTTGTGGTTGCGTTTGCGGCTCCAGCCCTCTCCGCGGTGGCAGACGTCTTCCGGAATGCGGGCGACGTTGGTGACCGGCA
>ENA-UEYD01000900-UEYD01000900.1-human-gut-metagenome-genome-assembly--contig:-NODE-900-length-24533-cov-4.272162_pt1 | contig 24533 bp, 10 predicted proteins | sample MGYA00242907_ERZ507875 | MGnify/ENA primary metagenome ERZ507875 (study PRJEB26167, sample SAMN06115506) | human gut metagenome | host: Homo sapiens | place: China:Shandong | collected 2015-08-07...
GTTGGGTGCCTGGGCTTTTAAAGGTCAGGCCGAAGATGTGGAGACCATTTATGAAGGAATGCAGAAAGAATTTGGTGATAAAGTGCGGCTGGATTATGAGCAGGGTTGTGCATTGGATGGAAATGATGAATCGGGTTTCTCCGCTGCCTTGAAAACGGCTGAGGCATCCGATGTAGTAGTGGTATGTTTAGGTGAGTCCAAACAGTGGAGTGGAGAGAATGCTTCACGCTCTACAATTGCTTTGCCCGATATTCAGGAAAAGTTGCTTTTGCATTTGAAGCAGGCGAATAAGCCCATTGTACTTGTACTTTCCAGTGGTCGCCCTCTTGAGTTGATCAGATTGGAGCCTCAGGTAGAAGCTATCATTGAGATGTGGCAGCCCGGTGTTGCGGGAGGAACCCCCTTAGCGGGCATTTTATCGGGCAGGGTAAATCCTTCCGGAAAGTTGTCAGTGACATTCCCGCTGTCTACAGGTCAGATACCGATCTATTATAATATGCGGCAGTCTGCCCGTCCGTTCGATGCGATGGGGGATTATCAGGATATTCCTACCGAACCTCTGTATCCGTTCGGGTATGGATTGAGTTATACTACCTTTACTTACTCTGATGCAAAACTTTCTTCCTTGAAAATCAAGAAGAATCAGAAGATAACAGCCGAGGTTACAGTGACTAACGCGGGTAAGGTGGAAGGAAAAGAAACTGTGCTATGGTATGTGTCTGATCCGTTTTGTAGCATTTCCCGTCCTATGAAAGAACTGAAATTCTTTGAAAAACAATCGTTGAAGGTTGGTGAAAGCAGAGTCTTTCGGTTTGAGATTGATCCTATGAGAGATTTGAGCTATACGGATGCAACGGGCAAACGCTTTTTGGAGGCGGGTGAATTTATAGTGTCGGTAGGTGGCCGGAAACTGACTTTTGAAGTGGTGGACTAAGTTTTCCGATGAATAAACAGTCTTTGATAAAAATAGATATGACTTATGAATAGAATAAGAGTAAATATCCTGTTGCTGTTGTTGTGCATATTCATTCCTGGAGTGGCGCAGAATGTATCTGACGGATGGAATAAAAATAGAACGGCAAGATTGACCAAACCTGTATTTGTCTATAACAATTGGTCCGCCTATGATGAATTGTCTGATAACATTCCTCTGGATGAGGCATTGGCAATGAAAGAGTTGGATCACATTGTGCGTTTGAAAAAATTGGGTGTACAGGTGGATTATTATATGATGGACGCATTCTGGTTTGATGTGAATGAAGGATATCGTAAGTGGAGGCCGGACTGTTGGCCGGAAGGTCCCAAACGTTGGCTGGATGCGTGTAAAAGAGAAGGAATAAAGCCCGGATTGTGGTTTTCTACGAACCTGCTGCGCATAGGTGGAGAGGCAAATACGATGAAGATTATTCCGGAATGGGAAAGCTCTGTGGCGGAAGACGGAACAACTCTTTGTCTGTTCAGGGGAGGATATTTGCACCATCTTATGCAGACCCTGCAAATGTACGCGGATATGGGTATTAAGATGTTCAAATTTGATTTTGCTTATTTTGATGCGGCAACTCCTGATGCCAAATGTACGATGTTGCCTACTGATATTGAGGAACAGAATAAAAATGCCTTTATTTCTGCCATAAAAGAATTTCGTTATAGGAATCCGGATGTACTTTTTATTGGCTACAATGGTTTTGGGGGTGATATGGAAAATACGGTTACCCCGTTTCGAAAAACGGTAGACCTGCGTTGGCTGGAAATATTTGATACGATGTATTGCGGTGATCCCCGCTTATCCGATGTGCCGATGATGAACTTCTGGCGTTCACAGGATTTGTATTCGGATCACATGACCTTTCAATACTTGTTTAACGGAGTACCGGTCCGGCGCATTGACAACTGTGCTTTTATGATTGGTACCACGGGTACTTGTTATAACAGGGCTTTAAATGCTTGGAAAGGCATGATGATTCTGACGATGGCACGCGGGGGCTGGCTGAATGTCTGTCATGGAAATATTGATTTGCTAAGTGATGATGATGCCCGCTGGATGGCTAAAGTGCAGCAATTGTATATGAAGGTACAGCAGTATGGGAGTATTTCAGCATTCGGGGCTATCCCCGGCAAAGCGCTGCCATACGGATACATGGCTTCCACTGAAGGAGGAAAACTTTATACTGTGGTAAACGCATCACAAGAGAAAGCCAAAGTAATGTTGCCTGAAGCGACAGGAACGGGGAGGGTGCTTTTTACGGACAGTGGTTTTATGCCTGTTTTAGAAAAGAATATTGTGGAGTTGGGGCCGGAACAGATGGTTGTTGTCGGATACGGCAAGTTCAGTACCCGGGAGTATGATTTAGGTATTGAGAAAGATATCGTTATCCCTGCAACAATTCAAAAGGTAAAAATAGATGTGCAAAAGAAAAATGAGCATACCTTGCAGGCACATTACACCCCTTCGAAAGGGAAAACTGTACGGATTCTCTTTCAGCAATTGGATGAGCATGGAAAAGCATTCCGTTCGTGGGGCGGTGCTCCTCCTACCGGGATTAAAATGGACCATTTCTTCAATATAGAAGTAAAGCAGGGCAAGCGTTCTGTTCCGATAAAGAAATCGCATGATAAGATGATCTGGTGCGGCTTGTCATGGGCGGTAGGAGAGGTTTCTGCTGACGATATAAAAGAAGGACGTCCGTTAGAAATAAGTTGTACCGCTATAGATGGGAATAGCGAACACTGCTTATTGGAAGTTTACGAGGTTGGATATTCTGCTGAAAAGAAATAAGATTGGAAAAGGGATGACTGGAACAGTTTCACAGTCATCCCTTTTTTGAGGTTATCGGTCTCCTTTTTTCAGATCCCTGAAACTCTTGGGTGTTTCATTATATACTTCCTTAAAGCACTTGATGAAATAATGTGCTTGGTTAAAGCCGGTCAGGTAGGCTATTTCCGCTATTGACAAATCACTGTTTATCAATAGCTCGGATGCTTTTCGAAGCCGGATAGCCCGGATAAACTGATTGGGTGTCTGCCCGATAAGCATTCTGAACTTCTTATGAAGCACTGTCTTACTGATATTCATGGCTATTGAGAATTCCTCAATGTTGAAGTCCGCCTTATCCAGATTCTCTTCTATCACCTTCATGGCCTGTTGCAGGAATACTTCCTTGGAATTGAACTCAATGGTATCACTGTCTTTGGCTATCAGGTTCTTTAGGAGTTGTTCTTTTCGTTTCTGGCGCGTATTCAGGATATTCATGATCTGATTGATCAATGCTTCCGTATCAAAAGGTTTCTTGATATAGATGTCAGCGCCTTCTTTATAACCCCTTAGTTCATCTTCAGATGAAGTTTTGGCAGTCAGTAATATAACGAATATATCGGCATAAAGGGAATTTTCCTTTATATGGCGGCACAGTGTCAGACCGTCCATACCGGGCATCATGATGTCCGATATTACGATTTCAGGAAGATACTCACCTACTAATTTCAAGGCTTCTTCTCCATGGGTGGCTGTCACTACGTTGAAGTGCTCCGCTAATTTGCCTGCAAGGTATTTAAGTATCTGTTCGTTATCTTCTACCAGTAATATGGTGGCACTGTTCTCTATATTGGTTGCCTGTGCTTTAAATTCGGTAATATCAGTTGTTTCCTGATATTCTTCTGAATTCTCTACCGGTAGTTTGATGCACAGTGTGGTGCCTTGTCCGGGTTGTGAGTCAATAGAAACTGTGCCGTTCATTACTGATACGAATTTCTTCACGACATATAATCCTATGCCCAATCCGTTGGGAGTGTTTTCCTTATTGTATTGGGGTTCCCGGTAGAATTTATTGAATACAGTTGCTTGGTATAACTGATTGATACCCGGTCCCGTATCTTTTATGAATACACTCAATTGTCCATCTATATATTCCAGTGCCACCGATACACTGCCTTGATCGGGGGTGTACTTAATGGCGTTACTCAGTAAGTTATATAAAATCCTTTCAAACTTCACACTGTCAATCCATATATGTATGGAGGGGATGTTGGCCTGATAGGATAGCTGGATTTTTTTAGAGCTTGCCAGATAATTGAATGCATTCACTATGATGCGGCAGAATGATACGATTTCTATGTTTCTATTGTTTATCTTTACTTCAGAGAATTCCACTCGCTTGAAGTCAAGGATTGTAGAAAACAGATCGGATAAGAATGCAGCATTCTTGGTGATAATGGACAGCCTTTCATACTGAATATCATCTTCTTTGGTTTCACGCAACATATCATTGGCAGGTGCCAGTATCAAAGATAAAGGCGTAATCAGGTCGTGCCCGAGACTTTCGAAGAAACTTTCCTTTTCTTTTAATAGTTCTTCTTTCTTCAAAGTCTCCATCTCCTGTATCTTTTGTATACTCTTTCTTCTGTAGTGTCTGATAATCATATATATTATGAGTGCGATGCTCAACAGGATAATCAGGCAGGAAATGAAATAGAACAAAGGTGTTTTCCACCAGGGCGGAGCGACAATAATGCTCATGGACCAGCATGGCTTGGTACCTGACTCTTCGTTATATTTCATAATTTCCAGGGTGTATGTGCCGGGGTTAAGTTGTGAGAAGGTCAGAGGTACGGACATATCGAGATATTGCCAGCTGTCGGTAAAACCGATCATCCTGTATAAGTATTTATTGCAGTAGTTGGCTTCCCCTATTTCAGTAAAGGACAAGGATATCCATTTGGAGGCATAAGACAGGGTGATGGAAGGAATATATTCGGTATTCTCTTTTAAAATCACCCGGTTGTTTATCGTATCGCCTACCTGTATCTTTTGGTGGTTGATCTCCAGATCAGTCAATATGAGTTTGGTCTTATCATACTGATGCAGCGCCTTTTCCACATCCACAACCATGAGTTGTTCGGTATTGCCGAACAGGATATATTCTTTGTTTTCATAGGTTATTTTTTCGGCTGAAAGGATAGAAGAGTTACCCCAATAGCTGATATTCGGTTCGCAGATGCGCTGTTCACTGTTTATGTAGCAGAATATCTTCTCACCGATAAAGAACCATAGATTCTGGTTATCATCGAGCAACAATGACTTGATGGCCCCTTGCGGCAATGGGTATGTAGGGAATGCGGTAGAAACTTGTAGTGAATCATTGGATACTTCCATCTTCAACAGATTGTTTGATGTTCCTATCCACCAGCATTTATTACTTTTATCTTCTATGATAGAGTACACAATCTCCTGGTCGATGATTTTGTCTTTTAGAGTGACCTGATCTGATGCATTGAAGATGGAGAGCCCATTATGTGAAGCTATAAACAATTGATTGTCACGATAAGGTATGATAGCGTTTATCCTGTCCCGACTGAAATAGTCATAATGGATATAATCTTTTATTTGCCGGTTCTTCTTGTCCAGGCATAGGGACATCAGACCGTTTTGTTTGGTGCCTATCCACACTTTATTGTCTTTTATATAGAAAGTCGTAATCTTTTCTAATTCAGTGCTTGCCGTAAATTCTTTCCATTGAATTTCCTGTGAATTATTATTCTGGAAAGAATATAATAATCCTATGCCATCGTGCCCCACTAACGTAATATCCTTATTTTGCCCGATAGATAAGATATGGTCCTTGAATTTGTCTTTGCTTTTATAATTCTCCTTTTCAGTAGAGGTACGCATATCGAAATGATACATACCGTCACCTAAGGTTCCCAACAATATTTTGTCTTGTAAAAGGGCGATAGAAGTGATGGGAGAATGAGTTTTACGAATTGAGAGCAACTGGTTGATTCCCCTGTCTGAGGAAGAGTACTTATAGAGTCCTTTTCCGTATGAACCTATCCAGATGTTATCAAGGCTATCTTTATAAATGGCATTGATAAAAGTGGTACCCAGATGTTCTGTGCCGGGTAATGGATAAATACGCTCTTGCTCTTTATCATATACTTTTATTCCTTCTCCCCAGGTGCCGATCAGAAGTTTGTTTGCTTCTCCTTCTATGCGGTATATGGGGGTATTGCTGTTATGCAGATGGATGGTCCGGGCTTGTTCGGGTTGTTGGCTCCAGGTTAATTCATAGAGCGCATTATCCCATGAAGAGTAATACAGTGTATTGTCTTCTCCGGTGTCGTGTAGTTGTGTGATGGTCTGGTTCTTGGGAGTAATGTCTGTCCATGTTTGTTTTCGGGAGTTGTACATCACAAGTCCTGTATAGGTGCTGATCCATATATGTCCTTTAGGCTTTTCCACAAAACTGGAGACAATGGCTCCTGAATGGCTACGTTCGGCTGTGAAACTGGTACGTTCTGTATTCTTGGGAGTTAATTTGCATATACCTTCTTCCCAGCTTCCCAACCAGATGTTATGATCAGAGTCTTCGAATATGGAAACAATCCGGTTAGGGATGGGGGCGGAAACCTGCTCATTGAGGTGGATGAACTGGTCGGTCCGCGGATTGTATATGTCTACTCCTCCGGTCTTAAAGCCAATCCATAACAAGCCTTTGGAATCAAGGAACAAGGTTTCTATATTATTATTCTTAAGACTGTTGTTTGTTGCTTTCCCCGATTTATAGACTTTAAACCGATGTCCGTCAAAACGGTTGAGCCCATCTTCTGTGGCAATCCACATATAATAGTCATTTTCGCAGATAGAAGTGATTTCAGAACTTGATAATCCATCTGCTAAATCATAATGCAATAGCTTCTGTGCTCTGGCAGTGAAGGTGGCACAGAACATGAATACAAATAACAAACACTTTCTTATATTACTCATAGCATACTGATTAAAATTCAATATTCAAAAGTAGGAAAAAATAAGCGATCCCCTTCTTTTTGAAGACGCTTAAAAATAAAAGAATCGTGCCGATTGATAACAAATTCCTGTTTTTGATAGCGGATACAGGAATTTGTTATTCTTTTGTGCTTTTCTGTTATCCTGTTTATAAAGAAACAGGGACTTTTGCATCAGTAACTTTTTAATTAAAAATATTATGAATAAACAACATGTTTTGCAAAGACGAATCATCTTCGGATTGCTATTCTTTGGTGGAGTAACTTTCTCCTATGCATCAACGGAAAAAGATCTCGGTTCTTCAACATCAGCCATTACACAACAGGTTGTAACTGTAAAAGGTTCTGTGAAGGATGCTGCCGGTGAAGCGATAATTGGAGCCTCTGTAGTAGTGGAAGGTACTACGAATGGTCTGATTACAGATGTAGACGGACATTTCTCTATTCAGGCATCAGTAGGACAAAATCTCGTGATTTCTTATATAGGTTATGAAACGCAAGTTGTGAAAATAGTCCGGGCAAACCAGCAAATCAATATTGTATTGAAAGAAAGCTCGGAGTTGATCGATGAAGTTGTGGTTGTAGCCTATGGTACGCAGAAAAAAGCCAATCTGACGGGAGCGGTATCTTCTGTAAAGGTCAATGATATTAAAGACATTCCGGTATCCAATACTTCCAGTTTGCTGCAAGGACGAATGAGTGGTGTTACCGTGAGCTCTTTCTCTGCGCAACCCGGTGCTGAGGGAGATGTGGAAATCCGTATCCGCGGTATAAACACTTTTGGTGACAGTAATCCTATGGTGCTGATTGACGGTGTGGAGGGAAGCCTCAACAGTGTTTCTCCGAATGATATTGAAAACATATCAGTATTGAAGGATGCGGCTTCCGCTTCTATATATGGTGTACGTGCTGCCAACGGTGTAGTTCTGGTTACAACGAAACGAGGAAATGCAGACAAGAAGACACTATCTTACAGCGGATCCTATGGTGTACAGAAAGCTACGGTTCTGCCTACATATATTAATTCGTGGGATTGGGCTACTCTTTATAATGAACAGAATGAAGCTATGGGAGATGTAACTTCGAATTATACCCCTGAAATGATTCAGCAAATGAAAGATGGATCGAGACCGGATTTGTTTGCCAATACCCGCTGGTCGGACAAAATATTCCGTTCTGCTCCTATTCAGACCCACCATTTGTCTATGTCGGGTGGTAATGCCACTTCTCATTATATGGGTTCGGTAGGATATGTGGGACAGGATGGTATCATGGAAGGTACAAGTACTGACCGTTTTAATTTCCGTCTGAATGCTGACAGCAAGTTCATTGATATAATCACTTTAGGACTGAATGTTTCTGGTAACCATGAAGAAGTAGAGGAACCTACCATTGGTACTTACTATGTATTCGAACAGATGAAATGGCATTCCCGTCCTTCGGTACCTTATAAATACAGCAATGGTGAATGGGGATTTGTGGATGGTAACGATAAAATGCAGGCTATTAAGAATCCGGCTTATGCCACTACCATAACCTCAAAGAAGAAATACAGCCGTTTCGACGGTAAGGCTTTCCTGGAAATTGAGCCGATTAAGAACCTGTCTATCAAGACCAGCTTTGCTTATCAATATAACCAATGGAACAGTATTGGTGCTGAACCTGCTTATATTCCTCAGGATTCGTATGGTAACCCTGTGGGAGGTAGTGGTAAGAATTACCTGACCGATGCTTATTATTCCGAAACTCAGTGGATCAACGAAAACATTATTACTTATCACTTTGATGTGAACGGCCATGCTTTCAACTTCTTGCTGGGGCAGTCTAACCAATATAATAATTTCCGTTCTACCACGGCAACAGGTGAAGATCTTCCGAGCGACAATATCACCGTATTGAACGGTGCTTTAAGTACTTCTGCTAAGGGAGATGCTGCCGAAGCTGCTTTGAGATCATTCTTTGGCCGTGTGAACTACAATTACAAGGATCGCTATTTGGCTGAATTCAACCTCCGTCGTGATGAGTCTTCCAGAATACCTAAAAAGAACCGTACCGGTTATTTCCCTTCTGTATCTGTGGGCTGGAACATTGCTCAAGAAGCTTTCATGGAGAAATATAGCTTTATCAGCCAGTTGAAACTAAGAGGTAGCTGGGGTGAACTGGGTAACCAGGAGATCGGTTACTATCCGTTTGCACAGTATATCGGTTTGGGTAATAACTATGTATGGGGTGACAACAAAGTTTCGGGTGTGGCTATTTCCTCATTGGCTAATCCTGACATTAAATGGGAAACAACCGCTACTACGGATATAGGTATAGACGCCGCTTTCCTGAATAACAAGATTACCCTTACTGCTGACTATTTCTACAAGAAGACTTCTGATATTTTGCTGCAATTGCCCATTCCCGGAATTGTGGGTATTTCTACTGAACCTTATGTGAATGCTGCATCAGTAAAGAATGAAGGTTGGGAATTCGCCTTAGGTTATAATGATCAATGGGGCGACTGGAAATTCGGTGCAAATGTCAACTTCAGTAAGGTGAAGAATGAAATTCTCGACCTGCACGGTAAAGATTCATGGATTACAGACTGGTCTATTAATCTGGAAGGACATCCTATCAATTCTTATTATGGTTATGTAGCCGATGGATTGTATCGCACACAGGCTGAAGTGGATGAAGCTAATGAAAAGAATTCTGTTGGCGGTGGTGCTTTGAAGTTGGGTGATGTCCGTTACAAAGATGTCAGCGGTCCGGAAGGTAAACCGGATGGAGTAGTGGATACTTACGACCGTACAGTGATCGGTAATCCGTTCCCTGATTTTACTTACGGTTTTGGTTTGAATGCCGCTTACAAAGGATTTGATTTCTCTGCTTTCTTCCAGGGTGTAGCCGGTGTAGACCGTATTGTGATGGATTATCCTACCGTTTCGGGTAATGTTACGACGGCATTCCTGGATCGTTATTCTGAAAGTGCTAACCCTAACGGGAACTTCCCGCGTCTGGGTAATGGTGACTATAACAGCCAACCCTCTTCATTCTGGTTGAAAGATGCTTCTTACCTGCGTCTGAAGAATATTGAATTGGGATACTCTTTCAAACAAGAATGGATTCGCAAGGCGAAACTGGAACGCCTAAGAATATATGTTTCTGCACAGAATATCCTGACTATTACCGGCATTGATGATTATGATCCTGAAAAGTATGGAACCGATACTCGCGGTCATGCTTATCCCAATGCCAAGACATTCTCTGTGGGCTTAAACATTACATTATAATTTAAAATAAAGAAGATCATGAAAAAAATATATTATTCAGTTATTTTGTCATTAGCCTTTTCCCTCTTTTCTTGTTCAGACTTCCTGGATCGTGAATCTTTGTCAGAGTTGTCTAATGGTAATTTTTGGAATACAGAGGCTGATGCGACTAAAGCGTTGGTAGGTTGCTACGATGCTTTGCAAAGTGAAGGTAGCTTGGGATTTTGCTGGCCGGGTGGAAATACTTGTAGTTTGCGTGAATTGGAATTTGCTACGGATAACGGCTATTTTGCCTGGATTCCGTGGGTGGGCCCCGATGTGATCACTACCAATACCATGAGCCCCACAGCAGCTGTTACTAAGGCTGTATGGAATGCTTCTTATGCAGGTATTGCACGATGCAATAATGTTATTGAAAAAGTACCGCAAATGCTGGAGAACGGTAAAATAGGTGAAGAAGCAGGTACAAGAATTGTTTGTGAGGCTAAGTTCATCAGAGCGTTGTTTTATAATCATCTGACCAGTCTGTACCGTGATGTTCCGAGGGTGTTTAATGTGTTGACTACTGAAACGAGCCAGGTACCTAAGTCGCAAAAATCAGAAATTGTAGCTGACATAATCAAGGACCTGAAGGACATTACTGCCGAAGGTATGTTACCTGTTACGGCTGATAGAGGCCGTGCTACCAGAGGTGCCGCATTGGGCTTACTGACCCGTGTATACCTGTATAACGAGATGTATAAGGAGGCTGCCGATGCTGCTTTACAGGTTATTAACCTGAGCCAATATGAGATAGACCCGAATTACAGTACTCTGTTTACGGAAGCTGGTGGTGCCAGCAAAGAAATAGTATTTGCCATTCGCTTTAAAAATACCGACCAACAAAATGGTGAGGGTGGTTTCTTAGCTTATAACTACGGTTATCCGATGGAATGGCAGTTGCCTTATCCGAATTTAGCAAACGATTTTTATTGCAAGGATGGCAAACCTATTACCTCTTCGGGAATCTATGATCCGGATGATGATTCAACTCGCGACCCGCGTCTGACGTATACACTGATGACGAAGAATGGTGATACGTATGACGGCAAGGTAAGTGATGCATGGTGGTCCTGGAACAGCCCATTCCAGTTGTTCATGCGTAAATATCAGAATCAGCCTACTACATGGGCTGCCGATAATCAGGATATGTATGTTATTCGCTACGCCGATGTACTGTTGATGCGTGCTGAAGCTTTGGCTAAGCAAAATACGGATAAAGACGAAATTATGTCAATGGTGAACCAGGTGCGTCAACGTGCTGATGTGATGATGCCGAAGGTGGAAGATGCCGAAGGTTCCAATCTCTCTTATGATCAATTGCTCGACGTGGTAAAGCATGAAAGAAGAGTGGAACTGGCTTTGGAAGGTACCCGTTATTTTGATCTTATGCGCTGGAAAGAAATGGATAAAGCATATGAAAGATGCCGGGCAGACGGTGGGGCAGGTTCTCATATCTTCGATTCGTCAAAAGGATATGTATGGCCTATACCTCAATCAGAGTTAGACAACAACAGAGCTTTGGTTCAGGCACCGGAATGGGGTGGTAAATAATTGAAATAAATTCCAGATAGAGGCTGGCCGGATGAAGATCCTGTCTGAAGGCCGGCCTTTGCTCTGCTAAATATAATAATATGAGAATTCTATACAACCTATTATTTTTCTTAATAGCATTTGGAGTGAGCAGTTGTGGGGAAAAAGATTCCACACTTCGGGAACAATCTTTCGATGAGGCATGGTTATTTCATCGTGGAGATATTGCCGAAGGAGAAAAGCAATCTTTAGATGACTCACAATGGCGTCAGATAAATCTTCCTCATGATTGGAGTATTGAAGATATTCCTGGAACCAATTCTCCTTTTACAGCGGATGCTGCAACGGAAGTTGCAGGTGGTTTTACTGTAGGTGGTACGGGATGGTATAGAAAGCACTTCTACATAGATGCGGCTGAAAAAGGTAAATGTATTGCTGTCTCTTTCGATGGAATTTATATGAATGCAGATATCTGGGTGAATGATCGCCATGTAGCCAATCATGTTTATGGATATACTGCATTTGAACTGGATATAACCGATTATGTACGTTTCGGAGCTGAAAATCTGATAGCTGTCCGTGTGAAAAATGAAGGTATGAATTGCCGTTGGTATACAGGTTCGGGTATTTACAGGCATACTTTCTTGAAGATAACCAATCCGCTTCATTTTGAAACTTGGGGAACGTTTGTCACGACTCCCGTTGCAACGACGGATAAAGCAGAGGTACATGTACAGAGTGTTCTGGCAAATACTGAAAAAGTAACCGGAAAAGTGATTCTGGAAACGCGGATTGTAGATAAGAATAACCATACTGTAGCTCGGAAAGAGCAACTGGTAACATTGGATAACAAAGAAAAAACAGAGGTTGGCCATGCGTTGGAAGTGCTTGCTCCGCAATTATGGTCTATAGACAATCCTTACTTATATCAGGTTGTAAACCGTCTTCTGCAAGATGATAAAGTTATAGATGAGGAATATATTTCAATAGGTATACGCAATATTGCATTTAGTGCGGAGAATGGTTTCCAGCTGAATGGTAAATCCATGAAACTAAAAGGCGGATGTATCCATCATGACAATGGTCTTTTGGGTGCAAAGGCTTTTGACCGGGCAGAGGAAAGGAAAATAGAACTACTGAAAGCGGCTGGTTTCAATGCGCTGCGCTTGTCTCATAATCCTCCCTCAACCGCTTTACTCAATGCCTGCGACCGCTTAGGTATGCTGGTCATAGATGAGGCTTTTGATATGTGGCGCTATGGTCATTATCAGTATGATTATGCACAATACTTTGATAAATTGTGGAAAGAAGATTTGCATAGTATGGTTGCACGGGATAGGAATCATCCTAGTGTTATCATGTGGAGTATTGGTAATGAAATCAAGAACAAAGAAACTGCTGAAATTGTGGATATATGCAGGGAGTTGACAGGTTTTGTGAAGACGCTTGATACAACGCGGCCTGTTACGGCGGGAGTTAATTCTATTGTTGATGCAACGGATGATTTTCTGGCTCCTCTGGATGTTTGTGGTTATAATTACTGTTTAAACCGTTATGAATCGGATGCCAAACGTCATCCGGACCGCATTATCTATGCTTCGGAGTCCTACGCATCCCAGGCTTATGATTATTGGAAAGGAGTAGAAGATCATTCATGGGTGATCGGTGATTTTATCTGGACTGCTTTTGACTATATTGGTGAGGCAAGTATCGGCTGGTGTGGGTATCCGCTTGATAAACGTATTTTCCCTTGGAATCATGCCAATTGTGGTGATTTGAATCTTTCGGGCGAACGTCGTCCCCAGTCCTATTTGCGTGAAACGTTATGGAGTGATGCACCGGTATCCCATATTGTTGTGACGCCTCCTGTTCCTTCTTTTCCTCTGAATCCGGATAAGGCGGATTGGAGTGTATGGGATTTTCCGGATGTTGTGGATCATTGGAATTTCCCGGGATATGAGGGGAAAAAGATGACAGTATCTGTATACTCCAATTGTGAACAGGTTGAACTGTTCTTGAATGGGGAATCTTTAGGAAAACAAGAAAATACTGCCGATAAGAAAAATACGCTTGTCTGGGAAGTACCTTATGCCCATGGAATATTGAAAGCCGTAAGTTATAATAAAGGCGGTGAAGTGGGCACTGCAACGTTGGAAAGTGCCGGTAAGGTTGAAAAGATCAGATTATCTGCGGACAGAACGGAAATCGTAGCTGATGGTAATGATCTAAGCTATATCACATTAGAATTGGTAGATAGTAAAGGCATTAGAAATCAGTTGGCTGAAGAATTGGTAGAATTTTCTATAGCAGGAGATGCTACGATTGAAGGAGTAGGTAATGCCAACCCTATGAGCATAGAAAGTTTCGTTGCTAATAGCCGGAAGACGTGGCGCGGAAGTAACTTATTGGTTGTTCGTTCCGGGAAATCTTCAGGACGGATTATTGTAACAGCAAAGGTAAAGGCACTGCCGGTTGCGAGTATTACTATAACTCAGAAAAAATAGAGACTGCCTAAAAATCAAATTTAAAAGAAGTATGAAATTGAGAGCATTATTAAAACGATCTATATTTGTCATCATAAGCTCGTTGATTGTCACAGCATGCAGTCAGGGCACGGATTGTTCCGTACGAAAGATTAAATTTGATCAGGATTGGAAGTTCCATCTTGGCCAAATGGAAGATGCGACAAAAGAATCTTACGATGATTCGGAGTGGCGGGTATTAAATCTGCCACATGACTGGAGTGTAGAGCCTCTTCCCGGTTCGGATGGCTTATCGGTAGGCCCTTTCTCCAAAGAAAGTGCCGGAGGTTTTGCTACCGGACAAACCGTAGGTGGTGAAGGCTGGTATAGAAAATCATTTACTATTGACCGTAAAGATGCTCACAAACTTCATTCTCTTTATTTTGAAGGAGTCTATGCGCAGTCCGAAGTATGGGTGAACGGACAAAAAGTGAATTTCAATGCGTATGGATATTCGTCCTTCAAATGTGATATTACTTCATATTGTCATCCGGCAGGTGAAGTGAACACCATTGCGGTGAAGGTAACGAATGAGGGGAAAAATTCCCGTTGGTATGCCGGTTCAGGTATCTACCGGCATGTATGGTTCATAAAGACCGATTCTGTCCATTTGGATGAATGGGCGGTTGCCGTACGTACTGCAAAGATGGCTGGTGATGAGGCTACATTGGCTATAGAGGCGGATGTGCTTAATGAAAAGACGGAGAAGGCAGGAGTAAATATGATGGTTACGATTATTTCTCCTGATGGTGAAGAGGTAGGAATGAAAGAGCAGACAGTGAGTGTTGACGCGGCTGGTAAGCAGACAGTTGCTTTCTCTTTGCCGGTGAAACAGGCAAAGCTATGGTCGGTTGATACTCCGCATTTGTATGAAGCGAAAATTTTAATTCGTTCCGGGCATGAAGTGTTGGATCAAATATCTGTTCCTTTTGGCATCCGTACTATATCCTTCAGTGCGAAGGAAGGATTTAAGTTGAATAATTTGCCTCTGAAACTGAAAGGTGGCTGTGTACACCATGATAATGGTTTGTTGGGGGCGGCTTCGTTGGATAGGGCGGAGGCGCGTAAAATAGAATTGTTGAAGGCAAATGGATATAATGCAGTCAGATGTGCCCATAATCCTCCGGCAGAAGCTTTTCTCCGAGCTTGCGATGAACAAGGTATGTTGGTGATTGATGAGGCTTTTGATCATTGGCAAAAAGAAAAGAATTCTCAAGACTATCATCGTTTCTTCGATGAATGGAACGAAAAAGATATTTCGGCAATGGTGCTGAGAGACCGGAATCATCCGTCTGTCATCATGTGGAGTATCGGAAATGAAATTCAGGAACGTTCGGATGATGCCGGTATAGAGATTGCTGAAAGATTAAGGAATATAGTGAAGAAATTGGATCCTTCACGTCCGGTAACTGCTGCTATCAACGATTATTGGGATAATCCGCAGCTGAAGTGGAAGGAAGATGCTGCAAAAGCCATGCAACATCTGGATGTGGCAGGATACAATTATATGTGGTACGAATATGAAAATGATCATCAGAAAGATCCCTTACGTATCATATATGGTAGTGAGACTGTTGCACAGGAAGCGGCTGTAAACTGGAACCTGGTGGAAAAACATCCGTATATCATTGGTGATTTTGTATGGACTGCCCTTGATTATCTGGGTGAAGCGGGAATAGGGCATACACTGGAACTGAGTAAAGGCGAGAAGAATCCACAGTTTATGGGTTGGCCCTGGTATAACGCCTGGTGTGGAGATATTGATATCTGTGGAGAGAAGAAACCACAGTCCTATTACCGGGATATTATCTGGAAGGAAAGGGAAATAACAATGGCTGTACAGCCTTTGCCGGCTGTCGGGAAAACAGAAGATGTGAGCTATTGGGGATGGAAGAACGAATCTCTTAGCTGGAACTGGAAAGGGCTGGAAGGCAAACCGGTAAAAGTAAATGTTTATAGTCGTGCACCTAAGGTAAGGCTCTATCTTAATAATGAATTGCTGGGTGAGCAAGAAGTTTCAAAGAAAGACTATACGGCTACGTTCATGGTCAACTATCAGCCGGGTGAATTGAAAGCAGTGGCTACCTATGGCAGCAGTGAATCTTCATGCGCTATTTTAAGAACCACAGGTGCTCCGGTACAGATACGTTTAATCGCAGACCGCAAGGTGATTAAAGCGGATAGGGACGATCTGGCTTATGTTACTGTTGAATTGATTGATAAAGAAGGCAGGGTAGTACCTGATGCTGATATGAAAGTGACTTTAAGTGTTGTGGGGAATGGTATTATCAGGGGATCAGGAAATGCATGTCCTACAGATATGGAAAGTTTCCGCTCCTTATCACCTAAAACTTTTAAAGGTAAAGCAATGGCTATATTGCAACCGGATGGAAATGCGGGTGAGATAACCTTGAATGTTTCAGCAGAGGGGATGAAAGGAGCATCGATTACAATCAGAACGGTGGATCGGATGTCGGCTAAGCAAGAGGGAAAAGATATCGTGACTCCCGGCAGTATCTGGAAAGATATGGATGGAAATCCGATAAATGCACATGGAGGAGGTATTCTCTACCATGAAGGTACTTATTATTGGTATGGTGAATTTAAAGGTGATTCCACCTATCGCCTGGACTGGGTTAAAACCTGGGAGTGCTGGCGGGCTGAAGCCGGGGGGGTGGCTTGCTATTCATCCAAGAATCTGACAGACTGGAAATTTGAGGGTAAGGTTCTGCCTACGGTAGATGATGATCCGACTTCAGATCTTCACCCTTCGCAAGTGATAGAGCGTCCGAAGGTTATCTATAATGAGAAAACCGGTAAGTTTGTGATGTGGATGCATATTGAAAGCCCTGATTATGAAAAGGCACATGCCGGGGTAGCGGTCTGCGACTCACCGACAGGAACTTTCACTTATTTGGGGTCTTTTAAACCGAATGGGGCAGATAGTCGTGATCAGACTATCTTCAAGGATGATGATGGAAAGGCTTATCATATCTGCTCGTCAGAATGGAACAGTACCTTATATATCAGTTTGCTGACTGATGATTATACAAAACCTTCAGGAACTTATGTCCGGAGATTTATCGGACAATCCCGGGAAGCTCCTGCGGTCTTTAAACGAAACGGTCATTATTATATGCTCTCATCCGGTTGCACCGGTTGGGATCCGAATAAAGCCAAATGGGCTGTATCCGATTCAATGATGGGAGTTTGGGAACTGAAAGATAACCCCTGTCTGGGGCGTGATGCCGATAAGACATTTTATGCCCAAAGTACCTACGTACTCCCCATTGAAGGGATGCAGGATCAATTTATCGCTATGTTTGACAGATGGAATAAAACGGATTTAATAAATTCACGGTATGTCTGGTTGCCGATTGAGTTCGATGGAGACAGACCACTTATTCGCTGGGCGGATCAGTGGAGCACTCAGACAATGGAAGCGGTTTATTAACCTAATGATAGAATACAAATGAAAAAAATAGCCTGTTTATTTATCGGTTTTTGCCTGTTTACGAACTTATCAGCACAGAAAGTTTATAGGCTGGATGCTTCGGACGTCATGGAGACACCTTCGTGTGGTCATCTGAAGATGGGAAATCCGGGGCCTAAGGAGAAAGCAATAGAAGTTAATAGTCTATATATGACTATGGGCGGGAAGCCAATCTTACCCGTTATGGGAGAGTTGCATTTCTCGCGTATCCGTAAGGATTTGTGGGAAGACCGTATCTTGAAAATGAAAGCTTGCGGTATCAATATTATCTCTACTTATTTGTTCTGGAATCATCACGAAGAGATAGAAGGTCAGTTTGAGTGGGAGAATGAGAAGGATTTGCGCAGCTTTATTAAGTTATGCCGGAAGCATGGATTGTTTGTAGTTCCGAGACTGGGACCCTGGTCGCATGGAGAAGCGCGTAATGGCGGGACACCCGACTGGATCTTACAAAAAAAATATCTGAAAGACCGCTCAAATGATGTGGTTTATCAGAATTATGTAAAACGTTATTTTGCCCAAATAGCTAACCAGTTGAAAGGGCTTTACTATAAAGATGGCGGGAATATCATAGGCATCCAGTTGGAAAATGAATATTGGTATGGAAAGGAGGGTGAACCACATATCCAATGGCTGAAAGATACGGCTCTGGAAAATGGCATTGATGTCCCGATGTATACAGTTACGGGCTGGGGAGACGGTTCTGTTCCTCCTTTTGAGGTAATTCCTTTATGGGGAGGATATGCAGATGCTCCATGGGTGGAACATGTGGGAAAAGAATACCAGCCGGGCAACTTCCTGTTCGATTCGTTCCGTGATAATGAGAATATAGGTAACGATCAGATAAAGCGGCAAGATGTGTATATGACGTATGAAGAATATCCCTTCTTTACTTGTGAAATGGGAGTGGGTGTACAAAATACCTATCACAGGCGACTCAGCATCGATCCTTTAGACGGGTTGGGTATGATGATAGCCAAACTTGGTTCAGGGTCTAACCTGCTGGGATATTATATTTTTGCCGGTGCCACTCAGTTTACGGGTAAACTATGGTCTACTGAGGAAGAGCAATTGAAAACTGGGTATTGGAGCCGCTTACCGGTGAAATCTTATGATTTTCAGGCTGCTATCCGCGAATCAGGAGAAATAGCGGAATCTTATAAGAAGGTGAAAAAACTGCATTACTTTGTCAATGAGTATGAAAAAGACCTGGCTCCCATGATGCCTGTTATCCCGAAGTGGGAAGAAGATGGGTTACAGGTAGCTGTACGCTCTAATAATGAAACCGGCTATATGTTTGGAATCAATTATTCCCGTTATCATCCGAAGAAGGTACAGAAGAGTGTGAAGTTTGAGGTGAAACTGAAAGATAAAACGCTTCGTTTCCCTCAGAAAGGTATTGAAATGCAGGATAGTACGGTCTTTATCTGGCCCTTGAATGTGGAACTTGGTGCTATGCGCCTGAATTATGCCACGGCACAATTGATGGGAAGTGTTGATAATTGCTATCTGTTTTTCCAGAACAGACAAATTCCAGTGGAGCTATCTTTTGATAAATCGACTGTGAAAGAAGTGGAGGTAAACCGGGCTAAGATAAAGGAAGAAAGTGATAGTTGGGTTGTTAGCGGACTTAATCCGGGAAAAGATTGTGTGCTTAAAGTACAATTGCAGAATGGAGAAGAAAAGTATGTTGTCATTCTGACTGAAAAAGAGGCTGATAACTGTTGGTTATTGGAACAAGATGGGAAGAAAGTATGCTATATTTCTGATGCGGATTTATACAGTTCACTTGGAGATGTTTATATTTTCTCTACTGATAAGAAGGCTGCTTATTATAAGTTGAAAACGGGTATGAATCCGGGATTTGAACAGAAAGCGGTTATTTTCAATCAGCCGCAAATGGATATTCGTATTCAGTCTAAGGGCATTCTGGAAGAGGCTAAATGGTTGGAAACAGCAAACTTTCATGGGATTGAACCTTATCAGCAGCGTTATCGTCGTTTCTTCTTTAAGGAATTCAATCTGGATAATCCTTCAGAGATTAAGAAAGTCACTTTGTTTATGTATCCGGAGTCGAAATGTATACTCAATCTGAATGATACTTGGGTAAATCAGGAAGTAAAACCAAACCAGTTAAATGAAATAGACCTTACAGGATATGCTAGAAAAGGTGTGAATCTGTTGTTTGCAAGTTTTCCATTTGTTGAGGGGAAGAAGCAATTTGCTGCACGTGTCATTGTGGAATACTATAATTATGACAGGATTGAATTTAGTACCGACTCTTCCTGGTTGACGACGGACTATTATTCCAACCCTTCACTCACACGGGTGTTTCCGCAACCGATGGCTCCGGTGGTAGTAGATAAACCGGGATATGCCGAGGGTATTGCTTATAATACATTCAAAGAGTGGAGGATACAAGTGCCGACAGATGCATTGGAGAATTTGAATAACATCTATATGCGTATCAACTATTCCGGTGATAAGGCGGAAATCTATAACGGATATATGCTTTCAGATGATGATTATAACAGTCATGCCACCTGGACAGTAGGTTTGAACCGACAGGAACATTCTGTAGAGGGGAAAGAGTTGACGCTTGTGATTTATAAACTGGATAAAGACGAGAAAATCTTTTTTGACTTACCGGCAAACGGAACTGATGAGCAGGCTGATGTGAAAAAGATTGAATTTGATTTTGAATGTTTACAAAAGATAGAGTAATGAACTAAAACAAGAATTTGAGGACTGCGAATTGGCAAACTGTCATACGGAGAACTGAAGTTCAAAAATGAAAAATAGAATGAATATGAAAAATAAAATGAAAATGCTTTGTGGAGGCTTGGTTGTATTATTGGCTTCCTGTTCTTCACAAGTGACCCATACGAATTACTATTTTGACTCTGCAAATGGTAATGATGCCAATAGTGGAACGTCTGTTCAAACACCCTTCAAATCTTTGGCTAAGCTTAAGGAATTAACGTTGAAAGGAGGAGATAGTGTTTTATTGAAATCTGGTACTGTATTTACGGAAAAGCTCTTTCTTTCGTGTCGTGGAGAAGAAAATAATCCCGTTGTATTGGGAAAATATGGCGGAATGGCAAAGCCACATGTGAAAGGAAATGGTGTGGATACGGCTGCTGTACATATCTTTAATTCGGAAAATCTGGTAATACGTGATCTGGAGATTTCTAATAGAGGTGATGCCCCGAAAGCCGGTTTGCTGGGGCTATGGATTGAATTGGATAAGTTTGGAGAATCACATAATATGGTCATTGATGACTTGTATGTGCATGATGTATATGGAAGTACGGTGATAGAGAAAGGTGGCGGTATCGGAATTTGTATTCAGAATGGCCGGGATAATGACAGTATTCTGAATCGATTTGTTGGAATGACTATTGAGAATTGCTATCTGAAAGACTGCCAAAGGGATGGAATTAAGTTTAAGGGTTACTGGATCAGGAAACAATGGAATCCTAATTTGGGAGTGGTCATCAGGAGGAATGTATTGGATGGAGTGCCGGGTGACGGTATTGTACTGGCTGGTTGCGATGGTGGATTGATAGAGTATAACGTGATGAAGAATTGCCCGAAAACGTTACCCGAATCCGAAGCTTGCGATGGAATATGGCCTTGGTGCAGTGATAATACATTGGTACAGTTTAATGTCGTAAGTGATCATAAATCTATTGTAGACGGGTATGCTTATGATTCGGACTGGGGATGTCGGAATTCGGTATTCCAGTATAATCTGAGTTATAATAATGATGGCGGCTTTATGTTGGTAATTGGTACAAACGGCTGGCCGGAAGATTGGTGTGTGAATGGGAATATTGAAACCAAGGTGCGCTATAATGTAAGCATAAACGATGGGCTACGTAATTATCTGACAAGTGCCAGTCATAAGGATACTTATTTTAGTCCTGTCATGCATTTTACCGGATATACACAAAATACATTGGTTGAGAATAACCTGTTTTATCTGTTCCCTAAACCGGAACCTCAGATAGACCGCACACTTTTCCACTTTACAGAGCACGATTCATCTTATGGGAAAGGCGATGTATTTGAGAATAATTATATCTATGCTCCTGAAATGACTGTGGCTGTAAAAGAAGAGAAGTCCGCTGATAATAAATATTCAGGAAATAAATTTGTAGGAAGTCTGCAAATTCCTGCTGCCGGATTTGAAAAGCAGGAAGGAATTTTCAATAAATCACTTTGGTATAATGCGGAAGATAAGAACTGGGATATTCTTCTTGATTTCTTGAAGGATAAAACTATACCTATTAATGGGAAAGAGTTGAAAGTACTTGACGTTATCGGTGCCAATTAATATAGTTTCGGATGGATCATTAAATATAGTGTTATGCATAGATTATTATTATCAATATTATTATGTATCAGTATGGTTGGCTGGGCCGGCAATACACGGAATTTTTATGTGGATTCTTTTAGTAATGGAAAAGTTGCGAACGGTAGCAAGGAATCTCCATTTAAAAGTCTGGATGCTCTGAAGGATGTTAAGTTTATGCCGGGTGATTGTATTCATTTGGCAGGTAATCAGATATTGAACGGAACTATTCATCTTAAGGGAGTGAAGGCTACGCCGGATAATCCACTTATAATAACTTCTTATGGGGCAGGAATCTCACATATTTATTCTGCTCATACTTCTGCTGTTATTGTGGATGACTGCGAGAATATTCACGTGAAGAATGTAGTGGTGAAAGGCTCCGGGCGTAAAAACGGGAATACAGGAACAGGTATTGAAGTTATAAATTCCAGATTTATCGAAATCGAAGAAGTGGAAGCTTATGGTTTTCAAGTGAACGGTATAGGTGTTAATGGTGGTGGCGATGTTCGAATAACACATTCGTATGTGCATGATAATGGTTCGAATGGGATTGAAGTGACAGGCGAATGGGGAACCAAATCTGTGCGGAATATCTATATTGGTTATTGTGTCGCTGAAAATAATGCGGGTAACCCTACTATCACTGATAATCACAGCGGAAGTGGAATATTGGTGGGACATGCAACCGATACTATGATTGAATATTGCGAGGCTATGAATAACGGATGGGATATGCCGAGATCCGGAAATGGACCGGTAGGTATCTGGGGATATGAATCAGATAGGCTGACCATTCAATATTGCTTCTCTCACAATAATAAGACTTCTCCCACAGGCTTGGATGGAGGAGGATTTGACTTTGATGGGGGAATAACCAATTCATTAATGCAGTACAACCTGGCTATGAATAATGAAGGTGCCGGGTATGGCTTGTTTCAGTTTGCCGGTGCAACGGAATGGAATAATAACGTAATGCGGTATAATGTGAGTATAAATGATGGGATTAAAAACTCTCATGCTGGTATTTACGTGTGGTGTGATCCGTATAATAAAGATATTCCCTTATGTAATACTAAGGTGCATGATAATTTGATTATCAGTAATCAGGGACATTCTATTTCATTTAATACCGGATTTTCTTCCGGATTGGAATTCTCGGATAATGTATTTGTTCTGACTAATGAGGGGATAAAACACCTGCAAGGTGATGAGACGAAAAATATGGCGATTTATAAAGGTAATTGTTATTGGTCGGAAGCTGCTGAACGACAAAGAATATCTCAACCTCGGGTATCTGAAGATACGAAAGCGAGATATGAGAAAATGGAATATATTCTTCCTGAAAAGATAGACATACTTCGGCTAAAAGAGATTCTGTCTGGTATGCTACCTGAAAGATATGACGTCACTAAAACGGAGTAGAAGTGTTATGAGAAAGATTTTATTAATGATTTTGGCCGGTACTGCATGCTTATTGAACAGTTGTGGACAAAAGGTGAGTAATGTTTTGCCTATCACGGTTTTTCCGGATAGCATCATAAGTGATGTTTCCAATCATCCGGTGGGTGTTAATTTGAATTTTCTAATGGATGGAGGTCGTTTCCCGGAGGCGGAAACGAATGTTGCAGGAGCGGTAAAGAAATTGGGGACCAAATATCTTCGGTATCCGGGAGGTGAGAAGTCTGATTTTTATTTCTTTAGCGTATCTCCTTATGAAACATCACATCCTACGCTGTGCAGAACTGCCGGTCTGGATAATTATCCCGGTATGTTTAAAGATGGGAACTTTGTTTATGATCCATTGGATTTTGATGAATTTATACATATCTGCCGGGAAGTAGGAGCGGAACCCGTATTGGTAGTTGCGGCAGATCGTTATCTGGATAAGATAGCGGAAGGTGAAAGAGTTTCAACTCGTCAGGAACTGCTGAATCATGCTGTAGAGTGGGTGAGGTACGCTAATATTAAGAAGAAATATAATGTTCGCTACTGGATGATAGGAAACGAAAGCTGGAATAAGAACAATGAGAATTCTACGGCAGAGATATATGCTCAGGATGTAATAGACTTTTCGAAGGCAATGAAGACAGTGGATCCTTCCATTCTTATCGTACCTAATGGAGATAGTGATGAGTTCTTTAAAACAGTTATCACTAAAGCCGGAGATTATATCGACCGTTTATGTGTAAGTAATTATGGGGTGTTTGATTTTAACTCAGGATATGAAAGTTATAAAGATACGACCCGATGCCTGATATGGCCTGCACAAACCGCTCTTAATGCCATGAATAAATATGCTACGCCGGAACAACTTGCTAAATGGAAATTGATAGTAGCCGAATATGGAACGATTGATTGGGCAAAACTCTGGCAAGGAACTAATGATATGGGACATGCTATTGTTAATTTTGATATGACGGGGCAATTGTTGTTGGAGCCACAGATAGAGTTTTCATGTTTTTGGAATACCCGTTGGCCGGGAAATGAAAAACCCCTATTTATAGGTATTGCCCAATATGCCTTTTTGTACGACCTTTGCTGCAAATTAAAAC
>ENA-UEYD01000924-UEYD01000924.1-human-gut-metagenome-genome-assembly--contig:-NODE-924-length-23866-cov-8.028080_pt1 | contig 23866 bp, 20 predicted proteins | sample MGYA00242907_ERZ507875 | MGnify/ENA primary metagenome ERZ507875 (study PRJEB26167, sample SAMN06115506) | human gut metagenome | host: Homo sapiens | place: China:Shandong | collected 2015-08-07...
TCGGCGGTGTAATCGGCTCGAAGCGAGGGGGCAGGAGGCGGTGCGATCGCTCTTACCGGCCTTGTCGTTGTTTATAGGTTGAATAACAAAAAATCCGGATGGTTTCCATCCGGATTTTTTGTTGACATTGCCGGAGAAGCAAATGACTGGCGGAGCAGACCCTTCGACGGGGGAATAACGTATGCTGGCAGAAATAGCAATATCCCGCGTCTATCATGTGATTCCTCGGGAATGAGTGTCTGATAATTAGGGTTTGATGTCTGTATAACAGCAAGGGTAATAGTTGTTTAAAAGCCGTTCCTGATTTGGGACGGATAGGGTCGCAGGAAGGTTATGCGCCCCTGCTTTTTACCGTTTTTCCTTTCAGGGCCTAAAAAGAAAAAATCCTTACATATCATGGATACATAAGGATTTTTCTATCTTTTTCAGCCTCTTTATCAGAGCTTTAAGAGCGGAAAACGAAAACCGAACCTTCGGTTTCAATCCATTATGGATCAATATATTCAGGCTCTTTGTTTGTTCTCAGGTCACTTATAAGCAGTGCTGATCTTACAGCCTATTGTATTCCTTATGCTTGTACAAAAATAGCAAATAAATCGATTATACAAGCAAAACAATCATCAAAATCAACCGAATAAAGTTAATGGAATACATTTACAGAATTTGCGGTTTCTGTGGACGTATAATCATTTCGGGCACAAATACACTATTATTTATAAGATGTGTGATATCGTGAGTTATGTAGAATTTTATGGCATTGTCTCCACATGGATTTACGCGAAGCGCCAACGACAAGATCAAGCGAGATATGGATCATTTACGGAGCCGGATCGGCGACAAATTCCGTTTAGCGCAGTAAATCGATATATTTTCACTAAAATTATGTCATTTCCGGATTCAGGTTGGCTTGGATGAATCTTAACCCGGGTGGAAGTTGCCCCGGTTTTAATTCGGTTTGTTATCGTTGTCCCTGAAATTCGTTGCCTTTGCGAGCTTATCCCGTTCAAGGATTGACGGTACACCAGCAGACTTCTTCCGAATGCCGGACAAAGAGGTCCCTAAAAAATCAACCTGCCTCGGCGATAAGTCTGCAATCGGATTCCCTCTCCGGCCGGATGATTTAGGCCCGTCGCATCGACTCGGCTCCGGAAATCCTTATCGTCTGCCCCCTTTCTGAGCTCTCTCTCTGTGAACTCGCAAAAATGTCCAGCCATATCGGACCGAAGCGCCCGAATGTAAAGTCATGTCAGGACAAGTCGTCTTCCCTGACGTTACTTCACTGCAAGCGTAGCCGGCAGGGGCGCAAACGGGGCAGATTTGTCCATTCGGTGCAGACAGTTGTAGCCGTATATTCGTGCCAGCCTTTTTCCCGGGCACCGCGGGGTTTTCCCTATAAAAAACTCGATAAGGCCCTTTTCTCCTTGAAAAACGGTTTAACAAAATCACCAACGGGTTGCACATGCGCCCAGCAAAGTTAGGTTTTCGTTTAACGAAAACATTTCGGTTTAACGAGTTAAACCGAAACTCGAAATGCTTCGGTGTCGCATTTCTTAACAGACACGACCTTGAATCGGGAGCAGTGTGGATTTGTAGCCAACCAAAACTACGTGCGATTATCCAACGACGGCATATCTGTTAATCCGCCATCCGGACTACTCCAGACTTTTTAAGACTATTCGTGACACCGGGCAGGGAAACATCCCTCGGTTATGAATGAACGATACCTCACGGGAGAAGCAATATCTGCCTACCTGCATATCTCGCTCCGCACGTTGCAGAATTTGCGCGACAGTCGGCAGATACCTTTCACCGTTATCGGCGACCGAAACATCATCTATTCCGAATCCGGTATCCGCGAAACACTTCTCAACAATATGCGGCACATTGAGAAGCCATGCTAATGCAGGCAAAGTACTGACCATTAAATAGGCTAATATAACAAATTGAAAATATGAGCACCCCGGTAGGTCGGGGGATTGCGTTATGCTAATTAACCCTTATTTCTATCTGTATTCGGCCGGGCATATTGGGCGAAAGGCTCTCCTTCCGTTTTCTCAATCGCTGCTTCGTATACTGCCTCGACACTAACAAATTCTCTGCAGTGGCGGGATAACTCACCATCTATGCCGACGTCGAATCTCAGGCCGAATATCTGTGTCGTAGTCTGGAAATAGTTCGAGTTGGTTTTAACAGAGTCCTCAAAGTATTCCGTGAAGTTACGATACCGTACCGTAGGCCTTGTTTGCCCTATGGAAGATTGTCAGAAAGACGAGAGGGATTGTCTGCATTTGCAGACAGCCCCTCTCGTGCGGAAAGTTCGTCCTTCGTCAAAATGTCGGATCCGGCCGGAACTACGATTTGAGAATCGTTTCGAGCCAGCGGTCGATCCGATAGCAGTCGTATACCTCGGCAGGTATGTCCCGGTAGGGAGATGTCGTGAAGCCGGGCGGCACGACGGGATTCTGCCGGTCCACGATCAGAATATTGTTCGAGTCGTAGAAGTCGTATTCGGCGATATGTCCGTTCGTGGTTATGAGTTTTCTTTTGGCGCCCATCGTTTCGATGCACCGCATCGTGAGGCCCGTTTGCCGGGGATGCTGGATATCGATTACTGCCCGCGATTTGCGGTAGAGATCGAGCAAGCCGGCTTTCGGCAGCGGGGCGAAGCGGAAATCCCTGACCGACGTGCCGCGCAGGCTCTTGTTCTGCAGCTTCATTTTCCAGTACAGGATCCGGCTCTGGAAAAACATGTAGGCGAAGCAGCGTCCGCCGGCCCGCTCGATCTGCCCGGTCACGCGGCGCAGCAGCCCGTACCGGTCGCTGTGAACCGTGCCGACGAACATCAGATCGTAGCGGTAGTCAGGCTCCTGCCGGCCGATTTCCTCGTAATCTCTCAGGTAGAACAGCGGCAGGAAGCGGATGCCGAGCTTCTCGCAGTCGGGTTTGTCGAACGAGAAGGCCCGGTCGAACACGGGCAGGATACGCAGCGCGTTGCGGTTGTTGGCAATCGAGTCCCAATGGTAGATAATCAGCTTCGCCTCGGGATGCAGTTCTTTGATTTTATCGAGATTCTCGACGGAAATGGACTCGCCCTTGATGAAAAAGACGTAGTCGTACTTCCGGTTTTTGGTGCGCTCGATGATCCGGGCATGGTAGCGGTCGATGTAGCGGGCCAGCAGATTCCGGTTGATCCGGATTGCGGCTTTGATCGCGAACGAGTTGGCCGGGCGCTCGTCGAAATAGTCCACACGGGCTCCCATGCGCTCCATCTCCGCGCGGATTTCGTTCTGATAGCCGAACGCTTGCGCGGAGAAGAACAGAATGCTTTTGTTTTCTAAAAACATGATCGTTTATAACTAAAATGGTGCAATAGACGGTTTGCGCGCGGACGCGTTCCGGGAGTCGGTCCGTTTCTCCGGGAAAGGAAATTGCTTTAAGAAGACGAGTCGAAAATTGCTCCGTAGGCGTTACGAGGCGTATCGTTACCGTATCGTTTATGGTACGCCGCGGAATGGAGCCGGAAGGACGGCTTCGTATCGATCGGGACGACTCGTATCGCGGCCCCGACTCGCCGGTCGACAGGATTATGACCAGAAGGGCGGAGGGATTTCGATGCGCCGGAGAACTGCCCGGGACAAAGTCTGCCGCCGATGCGGGGCGGAGCAGAATCTTGCCGGGACGTCCGCCGCTTGTACGGGTAAGTCCGGATTCGTCGGGGGCGACGGGGACGGACTATTTGTACAATCCTTTTCGTTTCATTTCCTCGATCGAGTCTTCGTACCGGTCTGCCTGCACCTGCTGGCCGTCTACCCACCGGGCGAACCGCTCGATGCCGGCGTCGAACGACCAGCGGGGAGAGAATCCGAGCAGCCGCCGGGCTTTCGAGATATCGGCAAAATTGTGGCGGATGTCGCCCAGCCGGTAGTTCCCGCTGACCGTGAGAGGTGCCTCGGTGCCGTATTTGTCGATCAGCGTGCGCGCGACCGTCATGACGTCGGTCGCCACGCCCGTGCCGACATTGAATGCCTCGCCGTCGGCCGAGGTCTTTTCCAGACCGAGGATCGTCGCGTCGGCCACATCGTCGATATAGACGAAATCGCGCGTCTCGCGGCCGTCCTCGAAGATATTGATTCCGTTTCCGTTTTTAATCCGGGTCGAGAAGATGGACAGGATGCCCGTGTAAGGGTTCGACAGCGACTGGCCGGGTCCGTAGACGTTCTGATAGCGGAAGGCAACCGGGGCGATGCCAATCGCGGGACAGACGGTCATCACGAGCTGTTCCTGCACCTGCTTGGTGATGCCGTAGACGGACGTAGGGTGAATCGCCGAGTCTTCGGTCGTCCCGACCAGCCGTAGCGGCTTCGTGCAGCCGGGGTACTTGCACTCGAAGTCTCCCCGTCTCATGTCCTCGTCGGCGCGCGAGAGCGGATAGACGTATCCCATCTCCTCGCTCAGATAGCGTCCCTCGCCGTAGATCGCGCGCGATGCGGCGACAACAACCTTAGATACCGAATGCTTTGTATTCGTGAGTATATCCAGCATCAGCGAAGTTCCGCCGATGTTGACGGCAGTGTATTTCTCGATCTCGTACATCGATTGTCCGGTTCCGGTCTCGGCGGCCAAATGGATCACGGCATGCTGTCCGTCGAGGGCCCGCAGCCAGTCGTCCCGGTCGGTTACGCTGCCGCGCAGGAAGCGCACGCGGTCGCGGATGCTGCGGTATAACGGGGAGGTGTTTTGGGGGTACTTACCGTGAATCTGCGGCGACAGATTATCGAGCACGGTGACTTCGTATCCTTTGTCGGCGAGCTTGAGCGCGACGTGCGAGCCGATAAAGCCCGCGCCGCCCGTGATCAGAATGTTTTTCATGACGTATCCTTGATAAACAAATTTTATGAGACGAATTCTCCCCGAGGATCGGTCCTGTACCACCCCTTTCGTACCAGGTCGTACCGCTTGACGATCCGGGCCGGAGCGCCCACGATTACGCAGTAGTCCGGAAAGACGCCCCGGACGACCGAGTTGGCTCCGACGACCGATCCGCGTCCGATCCGCGTCCCGGGTAGAATGCATGCATTGTCGCCGATCCATGTCTTATCGCCGATAAAAACGGGTTCGATCTGATAAGAGCGTTCGAGTGGCGGGGTTTCCGGATCCGAATTGCCCTTCGAGGCGTCGTATTGGCCGTGACTGTTGTCGGATATGTAGATCTTGCTGGCCATCAGTACGTGATTGCCGATCTCGATTTTTTGCATGGCGCAAATATGTACGTGATCGTTCAGTTGTACGTTCTGCCCGAAACGGAGAACGCACGGTCCGTCGGAATAGGCTTCCAACCGGCATCCGACGCCGGTCGTCAACCCTATACCCGAGTCGATATATTTCTTCCCCCGCAGATCGAACGGGAAACGGATGAGCCGTGCCCGCCTCCAAATTATCTTGGTTCGCAGGAGCCAGCATAGCATTTGTAATTTTCGGAATGTCCCGTACTGATTGTGCGTGACAGCGAATTTATTCGAGCAGAATGTCGAAAAGCTCTTGATAGTTCTTGGCATAAGGTTCTTGTATCGGAATCCGACATACCGGTGTAAAGTCCTTGAAATCTCCTTCGATAGCATTTTGCATCAAAGAGGAGAGACGGTTAGGGTCGTCCGGAGTGAAAAAAGCAACCCGCGCGCAGCCTTCGGCAGCTTCGCGGGCATAATCCTTGTCGGCGAGAATCATCGGACGGGCATACCGGGCGAATTCCGAAATGGGTAACCCCCATGTCTCAAGCCGTGACGGGAAAAGCAGACAATCGGTCGCAGCGTAGTATTCGTTCATCTGTTTTTTGTCGAGCAGGCCCGTAAATTCGATATGTCGCACATGTTTGTATCGGTTGTAAACCCATGTAGAGTATTTCGATTCGGTCCCGTCTATAGTCAGAACGACTTTGAAATCCTTTGCTGTTCGACCATTAAGAATCTCTACCGCTTGGCAGACGACTTCGAAATTTTTGAAAGGTCTGCTTAGCGAAGGGAAGAAAAATGTCCGGCAAGGCCGGCATATCGGCGGTGCGGCGGAGAGATTCGTTTGCGAGCGGTTAACCGGTCTCGCTACGACGATTTTATCGGGGTCGATTCGGAACATCCGGCCGATCGATTCCTTGAACCAGTTTTGCTGGACGATGTAAAAATCGTTCTTACGGATGTTGATCCGATACAGATACTTATAAAACAGCGTGAAAAGAATGTATGTCTTGTCGAATTTCCAGTTACGGAGCCTGACCGAATTGAAAATGATCGGATTGTGCATGTATACCGCTCTTCGATGAGCCCGGACATTCGGAGTCGTGTCGTGCAATGAGAGCCACAGATACGGTTTGAGTCGATGCGAGAGCCGGCGGAAGTAAACGTATTCGTAGTACAACCTGTTGATCCAGTGTTTTTTGCTGCTCGGTAATTCGATGTAGCGGATATGCGGAAAATCGGCCAACTTTCGGTCGTGTACCAGTGCGATCACTTCATAGGTCGCAAGCAGGGGACTTGAGTTGAGATAACTGAGGCATTCCTGCAATATAGTCAGAGGCCCTCCGGATGTCAGGTTAACGGCCGATATGACGATCGTGCGAGAATTCATAGGCTCGATTTGTTTTATGAGTCCAATAGTACATAAAGAAGAAAAAGACGGTTCCGTTCAACGTATAATGTCCCCCTCGGAGCATGAATGAAACGATCAGGAAAACGATGCTCGAGTTGATGAGACTGTTGCGATTGTAATTTCTCCCGACGAAAAGAAAAAACAGCGATAGACCGATCAATCCCGTTTCCGAGTAGAGCCGGATCAAAAGCGAGTAACCGTCGTATTTGTTCAGTCCGTAAGACGGGTGATCCGACACGTATACTTTCTCGTAGTTGTACGGGTGATTTCCCAATCCGGTGCCGGTCAGTCGGTTAGGGGCATGATGCGCGACGTATAGGTTCATCAGGGTCGCGTACGAACTCAGATTGAGCATTTCGATATATTCGGGCTGCAACTGACGAATGCCGTCGAAACTGTCCCCGATTTTCGTTGTGATCTCGGAAAAAACGCTTTTCTCGTCGGAGTTGCCGGTATCGGTTCTGCCTACGAACAGCACCGTCAGCAGGAATACGGCCGGCCATAGGATTAACCGGACACGACGGCTGCTACGAAAGAGCAATTTATCGGCTAAGATCAAACCGGACACGACATATCCTATCGTACTGAATGTAAGAAACATGGCAAACAGGAGCAACAGCGTGTGTCGTTTGTTGCAGTTTTTAAAGGCCAGTATGTGGTAAGCAACGGCCGGTGTCAGCAGAGTGGCTAAGAGCCCTGTTTCCATGACAATTCCGTTGACACGTAAGAAAATTCCGCCGACTGTAGGCGAAGTCGTCCCGAGATCTTTGGCTGTGAATATCTGGAAGAGGTTGAATGAGAAAACCAGATAGACGAAAAACTGCAGGACGGCCAGCCCGCTCACAACGAGGGACAGTTTCAGATATTTCTGAAACAGTTCGGGAATATCGTTTCTGCTGTATTGGAAAAGGACATAATAGAACGAGCAGAAAAGAAACAGCATGATGTACTGATTGACGAACCGGTCTGCAGGATAGTGTATCCATGCGATCAGAACCAATTCGTAAAACAGTAAGAAAAGAAATGCGCACAGCAAATTCCTGCTCACAGGAAGTTTCCCATATGTTCTTGCCAGCAGAACGACACCGACCAGTAATGCCCCGAATTCGAGGACTGTCGGGAAAATCCGGGAAAGGAAAGCTGTCGGAAGGAATACGCCTGCCACAGTCAGCCATTGAATCGTCTGTCGCAGGTCGAATGTTAACGGTTTGAATGTCACGGCTTAGGTCCGACTCGGTTGATTTCGTCGAACAGGTTCTTACGCTGTCGGAATTTCTCTGTTTTCGCTTTGTTGCCAACGATACGGTAAAGTAACCAAGTTGCTTTTGTCAGTACTTGGTAATTAAAATCGACTATGCGAGCATAGCGTTGCGAACAGGTCTTGTGAAAATAGATTCTGCGTGAAATCAGAGCCCTGCGTTCCCGGTCTGCGCTATTTACGAAACTTTTCCCTTCGAGATGGATGATTTTGGCCTTGGGAACGCTAACGATCCGGTACGCGGCTTTCGCTATCCGTCGGCAAAGCTCGGTTTCTTCGTAATACATGAAAAAGTCCGGATCAAACGCACCTACGGAATCCAACACCTGACGAGGAATCATCAGGTCGGCGCCTACGATGAAACCGACTTCAATCGTATGTTCCGTATAGTTGAACAGTCCGTTTCGGCCGAAGCGCAATCGGGACAGCAAACGGTGCATTGCCTGATCCGTTTCGTCGAAAATCGAGGGACGGACACGGTTGAACGAAACGTTGGGCTGCATGTCGGCCGTATACAGATTGCCCCCGACAGCTCCCGTGTCGGGATGGCTGTCGAGATAGTCGCTCAGGATGCGGACGGCGTTGTTTACCAGAATCGTGTCGGGATTCAGGAACAGGATGTTCCGGCCCCGGGCGATCCGGAGCCCTTCATTGTTCGCCCGGCCGAAACCGACGTTCTCAGCAAGCGGCAGATACGTCACCCGGTTGCCGTAATGCTCGTGGACAACGCGTTCGGAGTCGTCCTGCGAGTGGTTGTCGACGACGATGATTTCGTAGACGATGTCTTCGGTTTTGTCGAGGATCGAATCGATCGCTGGCACGAGTAGCTGCGAGGTCTTGTAATTGACGATGATAACGGAAACATCCATATGATTGTACTTTCTGTTCGTGCCGGATGCGAGGGATGCCGGTCGGTATTCGGACTGCGGTCGTTCGCGCCGGCTTTCGGCCATGCTTGCCGAGCGAGCGGGAAACTCGTCGCGCCACCGATAGTTTCTATTTCGGATTTTCGGGACTTTGAAGTAACGCATCGAGTTCTCCGATCCGGTCGGCCAATTCGTGTCGGTCCAGTTCCCACCAGCGGCAGTTTTCCAGCGCGGTGATCTGCCGCTCGTCGAAACGCTTGCGGATCGTGCGGGCCGGATTGCCGGCGACAATTTCGTACGGGCCGACGTCTTTCGTGACGACACTGCCTGCTCCGATCACGGCTCCGTTACCAATCCGCGATACGCCGGGAAGGATGATCGCGTTCGCTCCAATCCAAACGTCGTGGCCGATTTCGAGAGGCGGCCTTTCCAGCATGTCCTTTTCGACATATCCCATGACGGGATTGTACAGAATCGGATGAGTGGTGAAACGTCCGGACGGGTGATTGGCCCTGAAAATTCGCACGCCGCTGGCGATCGAACAATAATTGCCGAATGATACATCTGGCGGAATGTTTTCCGTGTCGAAACAGCCACCGTAGGTTCCGTATCCGATTCGGATGCGGTGTACTTCGGCATACAGCTTTCGGACTTCGGACGAAAACGCAAGACCTCCGCCGCTACGGGCGATGATCCGAAGCAGTATTCGGTGTGCATGCCTGTTTTTCAGGCATCTATATAAAAAAGAAAACATGATTGCTATCTTCGGTAATAGCGATAGACAGTACCCAAGGCGGTTCGGAGACCTTTTCTTGTCGGGAAACGTGGAAGTCCGAGATGACGGATTTTCAGAAGACCTCCGGTGACTATCCATGCCGGAGCCAGTTTGTAGAAGGCGTTGCGCAGCCGTTGGTACTGATAAGGTTGCATCTGCTCCAGACCGCGTATGTCGAGCGGGCTCAGCGAGAGAATTCCGGCATCTCTTGCTTTTTCGGCGAGTTCCGCGCCCCGCGCGTTGCGGGCAAGCAGGAAACTCCGTCCCTCTTGCTCGGTAAAGTCCGGATATCCGTCTTTCGTATGCCATGCGTCTCCGACAACCAGGTCTGCGTATTGGCCGATGCCGTCCGGACAGATCTTGCACCGGAAACGGACGTCGCGTCCGAGCACTTGTCCCCAGCTTTCGTTATAGGAGCAGCGGAAAATTTTACCGTCTTCAAAGCTGACTTTGAAATCGCCCGGCCAGCCGTCGCCCCGGTATCTGAGCGAGACGACAGGAGTCGGATCGGCCGCCCGCGCGATTAATTTTCGGGTAGCGTTATAGCTCGGCATGCCGGCACAGACTAGCGAAATCCAGTATTCGATCCGGGACTTATGTTCTGGGTGGAACTTCGTATATTCGCGCAACGCCATGACGTCGCACGGTTTGCCGATGAACAGATACCGTTCCTCCGAACTGTTCAGCAGCTCGTCGATCCGGTCGAACATGAGGGCCGGAGCGTAACGTGACGAGGCACATGCGCGAACCTCCTCCTCCGTGCGAGACAATTTCAGACCGTTGTACAGATAATGTCCGTCACGGGTCCCTACTTGCAATACCCCGGTCGCCTGTTTCGTACGGAGCAGGTGGAGCGCCAACGCGGTGACGACTCCGCCCGACGAACCGGTCCGGCGGATATGCGGATCGCAGGCCCAGCCTTCGTATGCCGCTTTGACCGGACCGCAAAACGTCTCTCGCGTGTCGATGCAGTCGAGGCGGATGCCCGGACAGAGTTTTTTCAATTCGGTCTGTGTCGCTTTGGCGATTCGATTTTTGGAGGCCGGTTCGTAGAATCCGTTTTCCGCCAATCTCATGCGCACTCCGTCGCGCCGGGCGAGCGCCTCGCACAGCCCGCAACCCAAACACAGCGACGAGCCGACGATTTTCCGCAGTTTAAAACTCATTCCGCAGGATGTATTCCGATAACTTACCGATCATTCTTTCCTTTTCCGGTTCGACGATTTGCCGATCGATCTGCTCGATCCGTTTTTTCAGGTCGCTTCTTTTTCCGAAAGCGGCGAGCAGGCCGGCCGTGATTTCGTCCGAGTCCATAACCGTCAGGTCTCCCATTTCCGGATAGCCGAGCGTCTCGACGAACAGCCCGTTGAACTTGCGGCTGTAGGCTAACGGATAGACCGGAACGCCGGACGAGACGGCCGCGATGCACGCATGCATCCGCGCGCCGGCGAAAAAGTCCATGCCGGCGATGTAGGACTTGGCTTCGACGGGAGTCCGGAATGCCGGCGCGACAATGGCCCGGGGATACCGGGCCTGGAGTTCCCCGACGACGTGCGTGTCCTCGTCGACGAAGTCCGGTCGTCCGATCACATGGGAAATCAGATGCAGCTCCACGTCCTGACGGGACGAAAAGGCATCGAGTATGCCGAGCATTGTCCGGGAGTAATCCGACCGGAGGCCGAACTGGTTGTTCTGTGTGTAGCCGCCATGCCACAGCAGACCCGATATATTGATCCCTACTTTGGTCTTCTCTCCGTCGAACGCTGTCTTTTCGTAGGGCAGGAAAAATGCCGCGTCGATCGTTCTCTCGACGGGCTTTTGGGGCAGCAGTTCGCGGGCGCAGTCGAAGCTCATTCGGTCTCGGGCGAAAATCAGCCCGGCTGCGCTCATCGACCGGGCGGCTTTCCGACGGGCTTCCTCGCTGGCGTAAGGCCCGATCGTCTGCGGCAGCAGAATGTATTGCCTGCGCAGCCGTCGCGCCCACGATTTAGTGAAGTCCATATTCCGGAAGCGGGTGATGCCGTAAATGTCCGAATAACTGTCGCCGGCCCCGATGTCGGCGACCAGATCGTACCGCAGAAAATCGAGTGCGAACAGCGGCGTCCCGACCCGGAGCGGGTTGGCAAGACATCCCTTTGCGAATGCGGGAAGATCGCCGCCCAGAAACGGTCGTACGGTCTGGACTGGAATCCGTTCCCGTCCCGTGTCGAGCATGCCGCGACCGCAGCGGCTCGCTCCCCACAGCGTGTAGTCGAACCGGATGCCGGTCCGGTGCGATACCTCCTCGAACAGAATGATCGTCGAATAGGAGAGCGCCGCGACGCCCAGATTGCCGCAATAGGGATCGGCCCAGAGAATGCCGAGACGGAGATTTCGTTTATTGTTTTTCATCGTTCGAACGGGTGTGAAGAATTCGACCTATTTCGGGTAGGGATCGTTCGGGCAGGGATCGTTGTTCCCGTCTCCAGAAAAGGCAATACCATGGTCTCATCCATCGTCTCAGAGGCGAATGATTTTCAAGACTGAAAAAATCGTCTTGTTTCCCGAATAGCGGGAGAGTGCGATTCGCATATTTTTCCCGTTTGGCCGTAAAATCCGGTTCTTTGAGCGGTGCGGTATGGTACCACAGAAATCCGCCGTACAGCAGTTTGTGACTGAATATATATTTGAATCGTTTCAGCGACCGGTCCAAGGAAAATGATTCGATCAGGCAGTTGCCGTATTTTGCATGTTCGGATCGAATGGGCTGCGGTGTATAATAGGACATCGGAGATATTTTAAACAGTAAATGATCGTGTATCCCGTTGAATGAGGGAAACAGACCGTTGGCATAGCTGCCCGTCGGCAGCATCCATTTGCCCGAACGCTCGTACAGGTTGATTCCGGAAAAAGAGACCGGATATTTTTTATTCGCCGCTTTTTTCAGCGTATAGCGGCTGTATCGCGTCACCTGCTTGTCCGACGGAATGAGGAATCGGAACCTTCGTGAAAGCAGTTCGGGGAATACGTTCGTCAGGTCTGCGAAAAAATGAATCTGTCGGGCCGCCACATTTTCCGTGAAAGTTATCCGCTTTTTTTCGGTCGTGCGGAATGCGTCGCAGAACTCTTTCAGCTTGTCTGTGAAATAGATCTGGTCGGCGTCTATTTTCAAGGCGTATCGGTACGATGCTTTCGACAGCGTGTAGTTGTAATAGTTCGACAGCAGGTGGATCGATGTCTCGGGCAATGCGGACGCGTAGCGGAATTCTTCTTCTGTCAGATGATGCGACAGCACGACGGGACGATAAAAATACGTACGTATCTTATCGGGGTATTGCCGCCTTTTGCTTTCGATGATTCGGGGCGAGTCGTCGTCGCACGGCTGATAGACGATAACCAGTTCGTCGAGCGCTTCGATGCACGAGTCGATACAAAGAGCCAAAAACTCCGCATCGTTCTTAACTCTCAGCAGCCCTGTCACGCCGACGGGTCTCGGACGGGACAGGTACGATCGGTCGACGAAATATTCCGAGTTGTCGTAGTCGATGTCCCGGCAATATTCACACGTACATCTCATAGCTTGAAAATAAGAAATGACAAGTCAAACGGATTTAGCCGACAAGAGGCGGACACGGAAAATATGATGACGAAAAACGTTCCGGTGCAGAATCGGTTCATCCGATTGGGAATTCATTATTTATCGTTCAGCGTGCGCAGTAGGTTTCAAAGTCAGGCAACTTTTTCGGAAACTTCGACTTGTCGCTTTCGAAAAAGGCTGCGAAATAAGGTTTCATAACAGGTAGCAGACCGCGCTTGTCCAACGCAGGAAACGTGCTGTGCAGAAATTGTCTCCACGGAATCGTATGGCTTCGATAAAGTTGCTTGTTTTTAGTTCGTATCGATTCTCTCATCGCGGCGAGATGATACCATAAAAATCCGCCGTATAGCATACGTTGCGCTGGTTTGCGCATGATCTCGATGTAACTCGACGCGTAGCGATTGTCAGCTCCTGCATGAGGGAGTTCAAAAGGAACGAAATAGGTTTGAGGCGATATTTCGAAAAAAACGGTATCACCCACTCCGTTGAAAGGAGGCAATATGCCGTCTCGGTCTCCCAGACAAACGCTCCATTCGTTACCATCATGAAAAAGATTGATGCCCGAAACGGTCAACATCGGCTTTTCGTTGGACAACAGATGGAATACGTATCGTTCATAGGCCCGCACGATTTTTTTTGAAAGGTTGTGTATCCAGAACGCGGTGGGGAATAGTTTGGGGAAACGTGCCGAGAGCCGGTTATATGTTTGTAGCGCGTAGCTGGCGGCCGCGTCGGAGAACCGGCCGTGTTCTTTTTGTTCATTCCGGTACGCGTCGCAAATACACTGAAGTTTTTCGGGAAAATATATTTGATCGGCGTCGATTTTCACGGCGTATCGATACGACGCTTTCGAGAGCGTGTAGTTGTAATAGTTGGCGAGCAGATGGATTGAGTCGGACGGCAATTTCTTGGCGTATTCGAGTTCTTCGACGGAAAGATTGTGGGATAGAACCCGTGGCCGGTAAGAATACGCCCTGATCTTGTCCGGATATTGTCTGCGTTTGGTTTCAACGATCTGCTGGGTCCGGTCATCGCTCGGTTGGCATACGATGATTAGTTCATCAAGCGGTCCGATACATGAATCGATACATGCCGACAGAAAGTCTTCATCATTTTTTACCCGAAGCAGTCCGCTTACGCCTATTGGCCTTTCTTTACTCAGATTTGCGGTCAGATCAATGAAAAAGTCGGAACTGTCATAATCTGCGCCGCTGCAATATTCGCAGGTGCACTTCATTGGGCTGATTTTCTTTTTATCCAGTTTTTTGCTTTGTTTACTTCATGGAACCGGAACAATGTGGCTCCTCCGAGGTAACATATAAGGCCGGCCGTCGTACATAAAATCAATTGAGCCCATGCGCTTGATACGATAATTTTGCAACTTAGCATGGCCAAGGCGGTTCCTGCAGAAAGCGAAATGACGGGTGTCAAATGACGAAGTTGCTGCATGTATCCGATAGGCATTACTTTTTTTACGTAATGGATCATCACCACCAAGTCGATCACTCCAGAGGCGACCATACCCCAGCAGATAGCGATCAACCCCCATGGCAGTGTCGTGACCAGAATGACGAACGCGATTGATTTGCCCCATAATTCCGATTTCAGTGCCAGACCGCTTCTCCCTTTTACATTGACCAGTTGCCAGTTCAGAGCCATAAGCGGGTAAGGAAGATAAGCTATGCAAAGAATCGAAAGGATTTTTACCGAATCTATCCACTTCTCGGTCAGCACGATCCGAATCAGCGGTTCCGCCAATATGCTCAGGCCGACCATTAGCGGAAATATAACGAAGGCCGATGTGCGCAACGAGTCCAGAAACGATTGTTTTAGCGTTTCTTCGTCGTCCTGAATGGAACATTGGGCCGGATAAAGGGCGCGAGTGATGATGGAAGATATATTTACGGATGGAAACATCGCCAATGTCTGCGCCCTGTTGAAATACCCTACGTCCGAGGCGCTGAACTTTTTGCCGATGATCAGCGTGTAGACATTGCTGTAAAGAACGTGCAGTATGCCGACCGCCAACAGCTTCGATCCGAACGAAAAAAGCGAACGGAAAGAGGTCCATGAAAAAACCGGCCGCAACCTCCATCGGACGAAAGTCCATAACAATAGGGAGTTCAGAAAGTTGTTCGCAAGCGTCTGAACGACCAGCGCCCAAACTCCGTAGCCTTGCCATGCGAGCATGACACCGCACAGGCCGCTTGCCGTGACCGATACGAGCGACAACTTGGCCTGTGTCTTGAAGTCGAGTTCGATGGTGAGTTTCGCCCGCTGGACGATCGAGAAAGCCATCAGTACGACCGTCAGGCCGATCCAGCGGGTAACGGGCGTCAGCTTGGGCTCCGAATAGAAATCGGCTATCCACGGGGCGGCGGCATAAAGCGCCGCATACACTACAGCTGCAATAGCGAGGTTCGAGTAGAAAACCGTCGAGAAATCGACGTCGCTCCGATCCTTCTTCTGTACCAGCGCGTTCGAAAACCCGCTGTCGATAAATTGCTGCGCAACAGCCAGAAAAATGCCGAGCATGGCGATCAGACCGTAATCCGACGGCGAAATCAGCCGGGCAATGACGATGCTCAGCAGAAACTGTACGCCCTGTACGGAAAATCGTTCGACAGCGCTCCATATAATTCCGTTGGCGACTCGGTTCTGTTGCGGTTTCGTCATGAAGCAGCGTTACCTGTTTTGGTACATATCCTCGTAGTATTTTACATACTCTCCCGAGGTCACGTTGTCGATCCACTTTTGGTTGTCGAGGTACCAGCGGACGGTTTTTTCGATGCCTTCCTCGAATTGCAGCGAAGGTTCCCAGCCCAGTTCGCATTTGAGTTTCGAGGAGTCGATCGCGTAACGCAGGTCGTGTCCGGCTCTGTCTGTGACGTAGGTAATAAGTGCTTCGCCGGTACCTTCCGGCCTGCCCAGAAGGCGGTCGACGGTCTTGATGATTACACGGATCAGATCGATGTTCTTCCATTCGTTGAAGCCTCCGATGTTGTACGTTTCGGCGGTCTTCCCTTCGTGGAAGATCAGGTCGATCGCCCGAGCGTGGTCCTCGACATACAGCCAGTCGCGTACGTTCTCTCCCCTGCCGTACACGGGCAGGAGCCTGTTGTGCCGGATGTTGTTTATGAACAACGGGATCAGTTTCTCTGGAAACTGGTTGGGTCCGTAATTGTTCGAGCAGTTGGTGACGATCGTGGGCATCCCGTAGGTGTCGTGGTAAGCCCTCACGAAATGGTCCGAGGAAGCCTTGCTGGCCGAGTAGGGGCTGTGCGGGGCGTATTTGGTCGTTTCGGTGAAGAAGCCGTCCCCGTAGGGTACTCCCCCGCATTCGTTGCCGTTGGGGTCTCTGTCGGGTTTCGTGAGTTCCAGGGCCCCGTACACCTCGTCGGTGGATATGTGGTAGAACCGTTTCCCCTCGTAGTTTCCGTTCCAGTACTCTTTGGCCGCCTGAAGCAGCGAAAGCGTTCCCATCACGTTGGTCCCGGCGAACGTGAACGGGTCTTTGATCGACCGGTCCACATGGCTTTCGGCGGCGAGGTGGATCACTCCGTCGATGTCGTAGTTGCGGAATACCTCCCGCATCTTTTCGTAATCGCAGATGTCCGCTTTGACGAACGTGTAGTTCGGCGCACGCTCGATGTCCGAGATGTTGGCCAGATTGCCCGCATAGGTCAGTTTGTCGAGGTTGACGATGCGGTAGCCGGGGTATTTGTTTACGAACAGGCGGACCACGTGGCTTCCGATGAAGCCGGCACCGCCGGTAATCAGGATGTTGTGGCTCATAAGTAGAATAAATAATCGATTCGACCGTTGTTGCGATCTATAATATAGATCTTGCTTAGAGAAGTCGGATTGCCGGCCAGCAAGCATCGTTCGGGAGGCGATACATAGTTTTTGTTTCCGCAATGCAACGATTCGGCATTCTCATTTCTTAGAGCGCGTGCTTTTTATGGCGAATCAATTCTTGTTACAGATTTGAGGTTCGTGTTTATTGTGTTTGGTAGATTGAATGTGGCATGTGTACGCCCGCATACTTTGTCATAAGGCTCTACTTAAATTTTACAGCACAAGCCGACCAATTATCATCCCCAGGCTATGACGGAACGGGCAAATCATTCGCTCTCCGAACAACCGATTTTCCGCGATATCTCGTGGACGAGCAATGCCGTTCGTGAAATGAGCAAAGTATCTCGTTACGCGAATTCTTCTATTTTTTCGCCACGCCATCGTTTGTACGCCTCGGGCGCGAGTACCGGAACCGTCAGCACTTTATGATCCGGATCAACGGTCCGCAGTATATGTCTCCGAGAGTAGGCCCGCAGCTCGCCGTCCGCAATAGATGCCATGACGACGGGGAAAGGATAAGTCGCGAAATGGAAAATCGCGGTTTCGTTTCGGGGAAACAACCGGCATAGCTGGTAGGCGGATCGTTCGAAAGCCGCCCAGTACCCGCCTGTGCCATACAAGTGGATGAATCGCTCGTTACTTTGTTCCCGAGCGAGCACTTCCGTTCGGTGAGCTGCCAGGAAGGCCATCAGACGTACTCCCGATGGTTCGGCTTCGGTATTTCGTTGCGGTCTTCCTGCCATGATTTCTGCGTTTTCCATAGGTTGTCGCATACTGGCTTCCCAGACTTAAAGTGATGTTTCGATCGAGTCCGGCTACCGGTTTATTCCGTATCTGTTTTCTATACAAGTCCGAGAACTATACCTGAAGCAGGGACTCGGAAAATTAAGTGTATAAGAGCGTAGCATTCAGTGTCCCAGCCAGCGGTCGTAATCGTCCAGCCAGCGGATCAGGCGCGCCTTGTTTTTCTTGGGAGATTCTTCCTTTTTCCATCGGTCGACGATCTCGTGGGCCCGTTCGTGATCGAGACTGTTGTCCGTGCATCCGTACAATATGACGAGCAAATTCGCACGAGCCTGTTCTGCCTTGACGAGCGGAAGCAGGTGTCGGATCGTCCCGATCTGTTTTTCGCACTCTTTCCTATCCCCGAGCAGCGTGTAGGCCGGAAGCAGCATGGAGTAGAGTTTGCTGCGCAATACATCGCTGTCCACTTGCAGTTGACCGTATTGTTTGATTGTTTCGGCCGCCAAGGCGCGATCTTCGTCCGTCGCGCCTCCCGGGGAGAGGTAACGTCCCACGGCTTCATGCAGTTCGGATAGCAACCGGTCGTTATCCAGCCGGGTATATACGTGTTTCCCGCTCTCATGCAGAGCGATGATTTCGTACTCTCCCGGACGGACATGCAGCAACGGAACCCACATCCAGTTCTCTACGCATACGACAACCTCTTTGCGTCCTGCACCTGGCTGAATCATCACGCGCGCCTCTGCCCCCTTGAATCTCCCTGCAATAATACGGATGCGGTCGCCTTTGGCGAGTCTCTCCGTTTCGGGCATATAGACAGGAAGCTCGTCGGAGTAGGAGCGTGCAATCCATTGCAGGTTGCGCATTGCCTCGTCGGATAGGTAAGGATAGTAGCCGTGTAACCCTTCCCGTACTCGCGGCAGGAAGTTGTATTGAGGCAATTCCTGCTTCATCCGATATATCTCGCTTTCCGACGAACGAATGAAAACATAGTTGTAAAGTAACGGACGGCGGGTATTGACGAAATGTCCGTCCTCGTTCTTCACTTCTACATACGAGGGGGCGAAGAATTCGAACCTCGGCTCTCCGCAACGGATGCGACGATCCAACTCCTTTTGCAGACCGACGGCCGGCCCCCGATGACAAGAAGGAAGCGTCAGCACGTACCACCTTACAGCTTGACTGTTTCTTTTGCTTTTGAATTGCTCCGCTAAGATGGGAGGATAGTCCCTAACATTTTCTTCCGGAGATCCATATCTGCTTCCCAAGAAACGATTGTTTTTTTCAGTTATAGACATTTCTATGCCATACCACTGCTATTATATAAAGCATTGGATAATAATGCATTACGTGTAATAAAGGAGATAAACCTGAAAATTTCAATTCCTCCCTTTATTTCCGTCCTGTTCCATACAAGTCCGAATTATTTTATGCGAACAATTTTTATACGCACAACCTAATCAGACAATTATGATGGTCGTCTCTACACAAGAAACCATACAAGCTGTTAAATGATTGATAATGAACGCACATATTTTATGATGTGTTTGGCTATGTCATTATTTGAAAACGAAAACTCAGATATTTCAAGGAATGCAGAAACTGAATGATGAATAATTATACTCTGACGTAAATAATCGGGTAATGGACTATTATATTTCTATTTATCAGTATGTTATATTTATACAAAAGGAGTTCTTAACTTTAAAATTTATCCGGTAATTTGGCTGTTAACATTTATTAATATACATTTGTATGGTTTCTTGTGTAGAGACACATTTAGTCAGAATAGTTGTAATTCTTTGATTAGCAGTGTCGATCTTCTGAATTTTCCAACGCAGCCATATAGATTTGAGTCGTTCGCCCGGAAGCGTGGCCCATTCCGGCATTAATGACTGCCGCCGACAGCCTGTTTTCGGGAGCGATTTGCATGTGTGTAGCAATCCGACGTATTTTTCGACGATGGGTGCTGATAGTAGATCGTGCCGGCTTTACCTTGTGCGCCGGAATTACGCCATTTCACTTTGATGGTTGTCAGGGTTTGATTTCTTAAGATTCCACCCGAAATTTCGGATACGATACATAAACGAAGTCGATGACTATCGGAATGAAAAGTTCATTTCAACTTTTCAGTTTAGACAAGTTGCAATAACGGATTTTTATAGATGAACCAATATATTTATTTCCGGGAGTGAAGAAAGCCCATACGATATTAACATCATTGAAAATGATAGTGCAAAGTGAACAATCGGAATAAATAACAGAAGAGTTGGAGCTATTCATAGTGATGTGATGACGGCTGCCGCTGCTGATTCGGCCATCATGTAATTTAATAGCCGTGTTCCCCGTAGAAGGTTGGTGGAAATTAAGAAGTAATTTGCTATTTTATATTAGCGGGGACAGTTTGAGAACTGTCCCCGCTTTCGGAAATTACCGGTACTCGGCCGGTCTGAGGTTTCGGATCAATACTTTCCTTATCCCCGCTTCGGGATAGAGGAATACCCTGTCGCTGACAGCCGTGTAGGGGATCTGCCGGGTATCGCGCAGAGTTTGGAGCGTCCGGGGCGAGATATGCAGGTAGTCGCATACGTCGCGTCCGGTCAGGTAGCGTTCCTCCCGGATCGGCGGCACGTAGTTCTCCGCCGCCCGGCACAGGGCCCGTTCGATCTGTCCGAGCCTGACGAAAGCCTGTTTGACCTCGCCGCTTTCGGGAGTCAGATAATCCATCGACATGCCTTATCTCCTTTCAGGTTCGGTTCTCGATTCGAGAAACGCCGCGACATCGCTTTCCCGGTAGAAATACTTTCCTCCTACGCTGGAGAACGGGATCAGTCCCCTTTCCCGGTAGGATTGCAGCGTCCGCTTGCTGACTCCCAGCGCAAGACATACGTCCTGCGAGTCGATTCAACTGCTGTCCGTCCTCGGCTCGTACCGGTGTTCCAGCAGCCGGGCCCGTTCGGCCAGCGTTTCCAATCTTCCGACGAAGGCCTGCCAGACCTTTTCGTCGATACAGAGAACTGCCATAGGCTTTGAAAATTTTAAGTGAGTAAATCGGATAAATGATAACAGGCGTGCACTCCTGCCGTAAAAGTAAGTACGGAGGACGCAGGTTGTACCCCATGTCCGTTCCAGGCCATGTATGGCCGTCCGCCGTGCAAGATACGTCGTTCCGGCCGGGAAAAACGCTCTTTTGACGCCCGAGCGGGCCCAAGTCGCATGGCATCGTCGTTTCTGCCGGCATCGGCCGTCCGTTTCCCGCAACGTTTTGCGGGGCAAAAGAAAAACCGGGGCGGGAATCGTTGCCGCCCGTCCCGCACTCGCCGTCCCCCGCGCCTGCCGACACATTCCGGCAGGGCTTCGGGGTTCGCTTCGGCGTACTGCGTTCGGGGCTGCTGCCCCGGCATCGTCCGTTCTCGAAAACAAAGGTTGTAATTACCGCCTTTCTGATTGCAGACTGAGATAAAACAGGTTTCCGTTCCATAAATTATGATCGGTTAAAAGAATGCCGTTTCTTTCTCCGGCAGTGCAATCCATACCGGACATACCGTCGATCGTATCACAGCCATCCGTGCCGGAAACAGCAGATATGCGAATGATACCATCCATACCGGATACGCCGTTTATGCCGGAGGTGCTGTTGCTGCCATCCATAGCATCTATGCCACCCATACCATATCCGGCATAGACGCCTTCGGTGCCATGTATTCCATGACCGCACTGCATACCATGCACACCATGAATACCATGCATGCCATGACTGGCAGTTATGGCATGCATGCCATGCTCGAAGAAAACGGAAATCCCGAAAGGTGCTTCGCAGGGGCCGTTGCAGGCCGTCTATGGCCGGATCGGAATCCTTGTTTGGTTCCGATAATCTGCCTAACATTGCATGGGTCGAACCTACTGCCGCTTTCGCGGAAGCGAGACTGCCGGTCTCGCGCGGGCAAATCCGCCGGATGGCGGATTTTATCGGCGCCTGCCGATAGCAAGGTGTGTTTCGGTATGCCGGAAAATCCGGCCCCCGAAACCTCCGCCCTTTCTGCGAAGGCCGCAGTGGGTTCGACTCCGAAGTCGTCAAACCTCAAAATCAAAAATGCGATGGCAAAGAAGATCAAAGGACGGCCCCGCAGTGCCGATCCATGCGGTACCACCAGTATTCGAACGCCGGCTGTCGAAATACGACATGCCGCCGGGTACTTAGCTTACATCCTCTGTAACTGGGTGAAGTATGATGCGAAGTTGGTACGGACCATAACCAGAGAATCCGGAGCACGGCCGTATGCAAGACCGTGAAACGAAAACACGGGCAGACATTCTCCGAGGGCAAAGAGAATGTCAGGGCAGGGAAGCTGCACGGACCGGATCAAGTGAAGTATGCCGCTTATGAGGCTGTACAAACCGTGCTGAAAGGTCGTACGTTTTTGAGGAAACTGGCCGGGAGACTAAAGGAGAGAGGCGTAACGACGAGGTTTATTCACCGAGGCGGCAATCCGGCAGAGGAAGTACAGGGATCGATATTTACGATGTCAAAGCCTCGAAGGTAGACCGGAAATTCAGTTATGCGAACTTGTGTAGAACTATCGAAAGAAGTCGGGTCGTTGCAAATACGGCTAAAAAGGTTATGGAACGGACTGAGATCGACGGACGCAAAATAAGCGAATATTTAACGGCAGGCGAAACGAGTCGAACAGGAAGGGGAAAAATCGTCGGGTAAGCTTTGCCAATCCCATCGCAAACGGAACGACAGAAATGTACCCCGTCTACACCCGCTCCGGAACCGACTACCGAGATACGGGTCAGGAAACTGACGCCCGAACAGCAGCGGCAGTTATATTCGCCGCAAAGACTGACGTACCGCTACGAGGAAAACGGCTGCCGCAACACGTCCCGGTTCCGGGTGAACCGCACGCCCCAATGGGACGTACTGACCGAAGAAAGGCTATCGACAGAAAAAATAAACCGGAACCCGATTATGTTCGGCATACGGCTTACGGACGAACAGGTAGAACAAATCAGGGATGGACAACCCGTTTATATCGAAGGGATGCGGTACGAAAACCGCATTTTCGACGGCTATTTAGTCATGGACGATAAACTGACACGCGGATTGGCCTATACGGACAAAGACCCGAACGAATGGGTGAAATATGGGAAATACACCATGCGACGCATGGACCGGGATTTGATAGAGAGAGGTTATACGGTGCGTGCGCTCGTGCAATGGTGGGGAGGTTACGGACAGACCGTAAGACCCTACCTATGGAAAGAGAAGCCGGAAGATTCCGGATATAAGGAGAGCTGGGGAGACCCGTGAAAGTCCCGGAAAGATTTGCGGCAGGACAGGGCGCAGTAATGGATCGAAATACCCGATATCAAAAGATCGAAGGGACGCGGATTGTAAGGGCGCCCGTTTCACCCGTACGCGAAGATATGACCCGGCACAATAGCTGTCAAGGCTATACGAGCGCCCTACGGGCGGCCTTGACAGCTATCGCACCGGGCCTTTTGCTAGTCGCTAACGGGTGAAGCGGGAGGGGGTCTGTGCTTCGGCAGACACGGCGAAAAAAACGCTCCTCGACCCGAAAAAAACGGTGGCTCGCTTGCTTTTTTTTGTATTATTTAACTATCTTTACATCAGTTATTTGATGTGGTGAAAATCGAAGCACCGAACGGAAAATAGAACCGGTGCCTATTCGTTACCTTATCCCCTGTTTGTTCGTGCAAAAAACAACTTATCAAGATATTGCACGAAAGTAGCGTTAAATATTTTGATTATGGAAGTAACATCATCAATAGTTAATCTTTCTGAATACGATAAACAAGGGAGTGCAATTGTTCATCGACTGCATGTACATATAACAGATCCAGAAGCACGAATTGCTGATATGATAAGGAATATTAGTGATATGACGTGGGTATCAAAACTAGATATTTATGCCCAAACGTCTTATCAAGCAGCATTAGATGAGACTATTCCATTGATACTGACTGTGCTGAAATCTTATGTCATTGAGAATGAAATAACTAAAGATATTGGAGAGTACCTCGTATCTGATTCTGCTTGCGAATCGCTTCATCAATCTTATAATCACATACGTCTACCTTTGAGTGAATTATGGAAAGAAAAAAAGTCTGGTAATCCAGGATTT
>ENA-UEYD01000947-UEYD01000947.1-human-gut-metagenome-genome-assembly--contig:-NODE-947-length-23571-cov-14.168554_pt1 | contig 23571 bp, 20 predicted proteins | sample MGYA00242907_ERZ507875 | MGnify/ENA primary metagenome ERZ507875 (study PRJEB26167, sample SAMN06115506) | human gut metagenome | host: Homo sapiens | place: China:Shandong | collected 2015-08-07...
ACTGCTACGAGTCCTTGCACTCATGCGATTGAACCGCCGTGTACCGGTCGGTACGCACGGTGGTGTGAGAGGTCGGCCATCCTATTTATTTAGGGGAGCCTCCTACTCGATTACCGCTTTAGCAGCCAATTCCACTGCGCGATAGGCGGATTGAAAACAAACAGAGTCTTGTGTAAGTTCCTGATGGTCTTCCTGTCGTCATTCTCCCACAACTTTCCCATGGTGAACTGACTTTTTGGTGATGAAATTACGACTGTTATATTATCGCAACCATTTTCATTTCATGATTAGCGATATGAAATATGCCGTGAACAAACGAAAAAATCAATTCACGACGAAAAAAATGATGCGAACACACATGTTCGAAATGGTCAATAAACAGCCAAAACGATTGAAAAAAGGTGTGAAACCTGATATAGTGCAGATAACGAGGTGAACGAACCTCAAAAGGAGGATGTTACCATGAAGAAAGTCATCAGTCTGCTGCTGACGGCAATGCTGCTGCTGTCGATGCTGCCCGCCACGATGGCGGAGGGCGTGGAGTACATTCCCGCGCCTTACGCGCTTGACGCGGAGAGGGCGGGACCGAAGGCGTATGCCGAGCCTGTGTTCTATGCCAACGGCGAGGGTGAACCGACCATCGGCGTCACCTATGTCGGCGTAATCAAGGCGGACGGAAAGTACTTCAAGGACTCGAACAACAACCACGAGTTGGATCCCTTTGAGGACTGGCGTCTGGATCCCGAAACCCGCGCAGCCGATCTGGTTGCCAAGATGAGCGTAGAGCAGAAGATTGGTCTGTCGCTGGCGCAGATGGTTCTGATGCCCGGCGCGACCACCTACGAAGCGGCGCTGGATGCAGACGGAAACGTGGACTTCAGCAAGCTGATGGTTGTCAGCGAAAAGGTGTTTGACGTTGCGATGGACGATCCGACGCGTGTCAACAACTCAACGGCGGAAATCATCGCCTTCAACAACCGCATGGGCGTTGTCCGCGTGATGTCGGACGTGGGCGCGGGCGTGCTGTACAACAACGCCACGAATCTGACGACCGAATACGCCGCTGCGGCGACAGGCGAACCCTGCATTCCGTTCACCCTCATTTCCAACCCCCAGAAGTTCCCCGGCGAACCCGGCACCATGGGTCTGGCGGCGGCGGTGATGGGCGACGTTGCCAACGGCGGCGACTACAGCCTGATTGAACGCTTCGCGGATCTGGATCGCCAGATTTGGGACGCGAAGGGGCTGGATCGTATGTATGGCCGTCAGATCGACCTGATTACCGACCCGCGCTGGGGACGCAACGTGACAACGTTCACCGAGGATCCCGCGGTGATGGCGAACATCACGACCGCGCTGATCAAAGGCTATCAGGGCGGCACCGACGGCTTGCAGCCGAACGGCGTTGGCCTGATCGTCAAGCACTTCCCCGGCGACAGCGCTTCCTATAACGGCTTCAAGTCGCACTACAAGACGGGTCAGTGGCGCATGTACCGCACGGAAAACGCCATGGAAAAGTACTTCCTGCCCGGCTTCCAGGCGGCGGTTGACTGCAAGACGGCGGGCATCATGTCCTGCTACAGCCGTCCCATGCCCATCAATGCCAACCAGACCTACCGCGGCGTGGACATCAATTCGGATTCTGTCGCGACCTCCTATAATGCGACCCTCCTGCAAACCCTGCTGCGCGATACGATGGGCTTTGAGGGCTTCGTCAACACGGACAGCAACATTCTGTTCGATATTCCGTGGGGTGTGGAAGAGCTGACGCCCCTTGAGCGTATCGCTCTGATGTATAACGCTGGTTCCGACATCATCGGCGACTGGTGGGGCAAGCCGATTGATTATTCTCTGGCGCTTGAGGCGTACAGCAAGGGCATGATTCAGGAAGAAGCCCTGACCCGTGCAACGACCAAGAACGTGGTGTCTTTGCTGGAATCCGACCGCTTTGAGAATCCCTATAAGGATTTGCAGACCAGTCTGGCTGCCGAAGCGGCTTATGCGCCCAAGGTAGAAACGCTGGCGCTCGAAATGTCCACGAAGTCGCTGGTTCTGCTGAAGAACCACAATAACGTTCTGCCGCTGAAGGAAACCGGCAAGAAGGTTTTCGTCGCTTCCTTTACCCGCAACGGCGAGGACGACAACAAGCTGGAGAACTGGAACAGAACCCTCACGGAAGCCGGCTATGTGATCGTTGAGAAGGCGGGCGAGGCGGATATCGTTCTGCTGGACGTGAAGCCGGACTTCCCCGCGAATAATGGCTGCATGAACACCCTTGACCTTGTTGAGGATCTTGAGGTCGCGGAGTATGACACCAACACCGGCATGAAGACGGGCGGCATGACGGATCTGACCACCCTGATGGACGTGAAGAAGATTAAGAACTACGCCAAGGCAGTTCATGCAAACGGCGGCGTCGTCATCTGCTCCCTGACCCTCAGCGCACCGTGGATTCTGACCAAGCTGGAACCCTACTGCGACGCGATTCTTGTGAACTTTGCCTCCGTGACCGAGCTGGCGGGGCTGAGCGAGCTTGTGACCATCACGGATCTGCAGCTTCAGGTGCTTTCCGGCGCTATCATGCCGACCGGTAAGCTGCCCGTGACGCTGCCCTCCTGCACCGCGGTTCTCGAGGTCACGGATACCGAGATCGACGGCGTGGTGTATGAGCTGTGCGCTTCTCCCAACGACGTGCCCGGCTATGACAAGGATCAGTACATTGCGCCCGAAGTGCTGGCGCAGTCGCCTTCCGGCAGCTATGCGTATCAGGATGAGGACGGCAATACCTACAAGGTATGGTTCGGTCTGACCTACTGACGCAATTCCCAAATTCCCAAAAGCAATCTGCCTGCGCGTTCTTATCGCGAACTTGTATGATATGCTATTTCGCAGGCAAATGCTGACGAGGGGGGCAATCTTCCCTCGCGGACTCCTTTTCCTCGGTCGCTGCTGATGCGCGACTTGGGCAGCGACCCGTTCTGCGCGCCGCCCCCTCCGAATTCATCGGAGGGGGCGGCGTTTTGATGACCGGGAAGGCAGCGCATCCGCAGGAAATAGCGTCTTCTTTAGTCCGCTTCGATCGCTACCTTGATTACGCCGTCCGAACGCTGCTCAAAGAGCGTGTAGGCTTCTTCGATCCGGCTCAGCGGGAAGCGATGAGTGGCGTGGTATCAATTTTGCCCTGCGCAATCAGCCGCAGAATTTCGGCGCAGTCGCAGCCGTCCACGCCGCCGGTCTTGAAGATCAGGTTTTTCCCATACATTTCCGGCAGGGGAAGCGTTTGCGGCTCGTCGTAAAAGGCGACGACCATCACGGTGGCGTTGGGGCGGGAGCAGCCGCCATGCCAGCTCGAAGGTGTTTTTCGCTCCTGCGACCTCCAGCACCACGTCCGCGCCGCCATGATCGCTGTGCGTCCGGACAAAGGCTTTGCAGTCCTCCGGCTCACAAACCAGCATGTCCGGATAGTGCGTCTGAATAAAGGCGCGGCGCGCCGAATCCTTTTCGCAGATGATGATCCGCTTCGGTGCTTTGAGCATCACGCAGAGCAGGGTGCAGACGCCGGTCGGTCCCGCGCCGATGATGAGGACGGTGTCCTCTTGCGTAATCTCCGAAATGCGCGCCGCCCAGAAGCCGGTTGCCAGAATGTCGCCGACAAACAGCGCCTGTTCATCCGTAACCTTGTCCGGAATTTTGTTCAGTTCCTGATCGGCGTGGGGGACGCGGATAAATTCTGCCTGTCCGTCGTGTTCAGTTTTGTGAAATTGACGACATTACTTTCCAGCGCTCGCTTCAGCTGATTGTAATACAAATCATCTTCGGTTCGCCCCAGCATCCCTTTGGTAAATTCCAATCGTGGACGCAGGAAGAAAGTCCCCGCCTTCGGATACTTCCCGGTCGTATCCACACCATATCGCCCGTAGCCGAGGTTGAGCAGACTTTGCCGGAATGCTTCATTCTTTTTCGCCAGTTCATAAATGGTGTTGTATTCCGCTTCGGACAACACTTCTTGATAGCCTTTTCGCATTTTCGATGGCGAGATCGTTTGCGGCGTATATGGCATGGCACGAAGTCGTTCCGGCAGTCGCTCCCGGAAGCTATCATACCGTTCTGTTGTCCGATAGTTCTCCGGTAGCGCACCTTTTGCGTGCTGCCGAGATACAATCGAGTAGGAGGGGGTGATGAACCCCCGTCCTCTCACCGCACCGTGCGTACCGTTCGGTACACGGCGCGTCCAATACAAGTAGTCTGAATCGACTCATACGCCGGGGAGAGTTCAAAGAATCCCGCGCGTGTGAGTCTTTCGTTTGTTATGCTTCTTGTCACGGCTCCCGTGTTCGCCGTAAACCAATATCCTCTGCGGCTGTTGGCGGCCATATATGCGTAGTATTCCGGCACACCGAGCTTCATGAGGTTCTTGAGTTTGGTCTTCGGTTTCTTCCATTGCTTCCAGATGTATGCGCGGATTCGGTGCCGCAGCCATTCATCCCATTCCCGCATTTTCGTCTTTAGGGACGCTATCCCGTAGTAGTTCAGCCATCCCGTCATGTAGACCTTTATTTCCTGCATGACCTTTCGGACGTTGACTCCGCGGTTTCGCTTCGTGATTGCGTGCAGCCTGTTCTTCGCTTTCAGCAGGGCTTTGGGATGGGCACGAATGAACAGTCCATCCTTTCCTTTGCCGTATGCGAAGCCCAGAAACTTGAAGTTCTTCGTCGCATTCACCCTGGCGATATGGCTTTTGTCCCGGTTCACCCTCAGTTTCAGCTTCCCTTCCAGATAGCGGATGCTGCTTTCCAGCAGCCTTTCCGCCGCTCTCTGACTTTTGCACACTAATACGATGTCGTCCGCATACCGAATCACCGGCACGCCGCGCCTTTCGTATTCACAGTCAAATTCGTTCAGGTACACATTCGCCAATAAAGGTGACAGTGGGCCACCCTGCGGGCTTCCTTCCGTCGTGGCAATCTTTACGCCGTTTTCCATCACTCCGCTTTTCGGGAATTTCTTAATCAGCTGCATGACCCGTTCATCTTTTATGGTTTCCCGCAGAAGGTTCAGCAGCTTTTCATGGTTCAGCGTATCAAAGTACTTGCTCAAATCGAGCTGTACTGCCCATTCATACCCTTCATCCGCATATCCCCGAATCTTGAAGATGGCATCCTGCGCACTTCTTCCTGGCCGATAGCCATAGCTCCCTTCCGAAAACTTCGGTTCATACTGTGGCATGAGCTGCTGAGCGATTGCCTGTTGCACAATCCGGTCTTTGACCGTGGGAATCCCCAGCTTGCGCACTCCTCCATCCGGCTTCGGAATCTCCTTCCGTCTCACCGCCGTTGGCTTGTACTTTCCGCTTCGGATTGCTTCGGTCATTTCTTTGCCGTGTTCCTTGAGCCATGGAAGCGCTTCTTCTACGGTCATCCCGTCCACTCCCGGCGCTCCCTTGTTTGCCTTTACCCGCTTGTAAGCCCTGTTCATGTTATCTCTATACAGAATTCCTTCAAGCAGTTTCTGGCTTCTGCCTGCCGTTTCTTCGTTCCCCGGCTGAACGGCACTCTGCGCTCCCGCATACCCTTCGCATTCCGTGCTGTCTCTTTGCGGGCAGCTTCTGACGTTTTCTGCCTTCTTCATGCCGTCCTCCTTCCCTCGATTACTCCGGCTTGTATTGGTTCCGCCCTTCCCTTGAATTTTTCCCCCAAGGTACTATGGCTTCGGCTGACTTCTACGCGTTCAGCGCAGCCTTGCAGCTGCGGTTACGCCTTTCGGCGCGTTCCGCGCAGACCTCCCCGGGTACCACACGTTTCTTTTCCTCCATCTACCTGCCGCATTTACCACATGCGATTCCGTGTAGCTATTGGGCTTCGACTTGTTGGGCAGCCTTACCCTCGCATATAGCCTTCTATGCGGTTTCTGTTCGTCAGGCCAGAGGTTTGCCCGTGGTTAGTCTGTTCCCACATCCGGCTTCCTTCAGATTCCGCCTCACGACGGACACCCTTGCCTTCGGCTTTCTCCTTCCCGCTACCGGGCGGATTCGGGTCTTTCACCCTTTAGAAACGTGCGCCGCCGGGCGCACGCACAAAAGGCTCTGCCGTTCTTCCTTCACGGAAGTCAGCAGAGCCTTTTTCATCCTATAAAGTTATATTCCAGCACCCGCAAGCCATTCGCGCCATCCGACACATCAGAATAGCACGAACGCTGCGGCTGCTATCATCTTGCTACCAAGCAGGCAATCCTGTTTTGAAAAAGTGCGTGTTTTCAAGGTTTTGCAGCCCTTCACATCCACTTTTTCATTATTCCCACTCTCTCAGACTTAACACATTCTGTATAATTTATGTGTGTCCGATTCCAAGTGATGGCTCTGATTCTCTGTGGCATTCCTATTCCATTGCCTGTATAGCCTCCGGTTATCATTCTGTTATCAGGGTGATAACAGGGAAGACTGCTTTGCTGTAGCGGTTTGAGAGATTCCACAAGTATAGTATAGCGCAGAACGGGTGCTGATGCAAGAGAAAAGACACTTCGGGGAGCAAAGCATTTGAAGTTTATCATGGTTTTGCCATTGAATCAGATATGCTTCTCTTGCATTTGAATGTGACCAGGAGTAGGGAAAAGCCAGTTAACCCTAACCACCGACTCGAACACGATACAGTTAGGATTGCTCATTCTGTTTTGATATGCTCTAATGTTCGTAAAATTATTCGTAAAGTATTGAACGAGATTTCTGCTCATGCTATAATGGAATCGAAAGGAGTGGTCTGCTCATGGCAATCATTAGCCCTGTGTCCGATTTGCGCAATTACAACACCGTTCTTGAACAGGTTTCCGCTGGTTCACCGGTGTATCTGACGGTCAATGGACGTGGCCGCTTTACGATCCGCGATATTGCGGACGATGAAGAATTCGAGAAGGCAAAGGCGATGCTCCGCCTAATGTGCGAGCTCAATACGGGCATCCGCTCGGGAGAGGAAGAAGGCTGGGTGTCCGAGGATGATGTCCGGGCACACTTCCACAGCAAACGCAAATAAGGATTGAATACTCCCCGATTGCCGTTCGTGACCTCGAACGCGTCTGGGCGGAGGTTTTGAAGCTTCTGCCAGTGAAGAAACCGCAACGAAATTCGTGACGTTCAAGTCCTATATGGTATTCTACAAGGTGGAGACCGATCGGATGCTGGTCAGCAGAGTGGTCTATGGAAAGAGCGACTACATGCGTACCATTTTCCGTAATGCACATGAGAAGTGATCCATGAAACGCTGGCGATTATGCCGGTGTTTTTCTTCGTAATACATCATAGAAGGATATTCAAATCCAAAAACCTTTACAATACAGCCGGAATTATGGTATAATATTCATAGGGTTATCGGATTGTATCTCTCAACGCCGCAGCTCATCTGCTATCTTGCTCACAGGAATGGAGTTGAAAGCATGGTTCATCATTCGTATCCCATACAGATGGAAATCGCAGGATCAACGGCGATGTGGACCAGACCGGACAGCGGTGACAGTCCTGTCAGCTATCCGGCACCGACGTATTCGGCCTGCAAGGGCATCTTTGAATCCATCCTTTTCGGGCCGGATGTGGAGATCATTCCAACCAGGGTTGAAATATGCGCTCCTGTTCAGTTTCATTCATACGCAACAAACTACAAGGGACCGTTGCGCCAGAAAAAGAGCATTGACTTTGGAAATGCATATCAGATGTATTCGACCGTTCTGATTGATGTATGCTATCGGCTCTATGCGGTGGTTGTGCCCAATCACAGGAAGGATACGCTTTCTGAAAAAACTCTGCAATGGGACAGGCGGACAACGTCGCCCGGTCATGCATACCAGGAGATTTTCAACCGGCGCTTGCAACGGGGGCAGTGCTTTGCTATTCCCTCGTTGGGCTTGAGAGAGTTTACGGCCAGCTACTTTGGCCCCTTCCGGGACGGGACAAAGGTATGTACCGATATGGAGGATATTCACTTTCCTTCCATGCTGCGGCAGGTATTTCCCGATGGGCACAAATCGAAGGTTTCGTACCGCTTTGACAACGACGTGACGATTCATGCCGGGACGCTGGTGTTCCCGCCCAAGAGAGGTGTTCATTTTGATCAATGAATTGTCATCCCTGTCCAAAGCACTGGAACAGGCGGGAATCGTTCCATTGCAATCCTATAGAAATTACATTCCGCTGCCCAATGTGAGCGCGAAGGCTCCCTGTATCCGAATCTGGGTAAAGGGTGGGCAGGTGGTTGATTTTGAGGCTATCGATCGGGCACTTGCAATGCAGCTGCGAAAATTCGGATCAAATCAGGCCTCGTTTCCCGGGCTCAATCTCATCAGCCTGTACCGCGTAACGGATGAATCAGAGAAAAAGTTGGTTGCGCAATGCATCGAGAAACCGGAAAGCATCGATGCCTTGCAACTTCATGCCTTATGCAAAGAGAATGCGTGGGAACCGCATCAGAACAGCCGTATCAAGAATTGCTTTTCTGCAACCCCAAGGGAAATGGCCGGTCTGCTCGAAACTGCCGGCAATCCAAAAGAAAACCTGCTGAATACTCTGGCGGCAGAATGTGCGCCGTTTGCCAATGCGCAGGTACTGCACGAATCATTGACAAAAGCGGTATTTGCAAAGCTGGAAAAGAAGCAGGACGTTGGGCTGGCCTTGCTGATTCTTTTCCAGCTGGGTGATGCCAGTAAGCCGTGCAAAGATGACAAGCGGAACATCTCCGTATTCTTTGACACAGACGCATATGATACCTATGGCATGTATGCAGCGAGCAGGGAGTTTACTGCATATCTGAATACAGCATTTCTTCAGGCGGAGAGAATCGTGACGAGCAATACAACCGAGGATGGATTGATGGATTCATTCGGACAAATCTATGTGCCGACCAATTCTCCAATGCCAAAGGTTACGCTTGCCGCGGGGTTTGAGCCGGCATTGTATACGATGTTCGACGGGCAGCCCTGCCAGAACAGATATCATAACTTTGATGACAAACGCGATTCCTACCCGTTATCCGCACAGCACCGTGTCCAGTTTCAGGCTGCCTTGAATTGGCTTGGCGGGGATGCCAAGAGCAAAGGCATCACTTGGCTGAATACAGGCAAAGGCGAAGCGGTATTCGCATATCCCAGCTCACTACCGGAGGCTCCGCTTCCTTATGTGCAGTTTTTTGGTCATCCTGATCGATCGGAAACCTTCAAAGAAATCTCCGTAAGCCTTTTGGCTGCATTCAACGGGATTCCGCCAAAGGACAGACCTGAAAGCGTTCAGGTATTTGTGCTCAGAAAAATTGATAAGGGACGCACAAAGCTTCTTTACTCTGAGTCTGCTTTGGCAGACGCGTTGATACATGCCGCTGAAAACTGGGATATGGCCTGCAATGATCTTCCGGATATTGCATTCATACGGCTTTCAACGCCATTTCCCATTGACGTTGCAGCTGTTGTCAATCAGGTTTGGCGACAGGATGGAGAATCATCAACGGTATCCGCCATGCATCCTTATGAGGGGATCGGGCTGTTCCTCCATCGGGCACAGCACCGGCTGCTTCTGCACGAGCTGCACATTCTCGTTCAGCATGGTATGCCGCTATTCATCCATGCAGGTCCTTTGCTGCACAGTGGAAGAAAGTGCAGCCGCGTTGCTCAGCTGGAACAGATCCTGCCCGTTCTGTCCATGCTTCTGTTCTTCAGCGGAAATAGAAAGGATGATTATATGGAAGCTACACCCTACCTGATGGGACAACTGCTCAAGGCCTCCGATGAGCTGCATGCGCTGTACTGCAAGGTGGTGCGTAACAATCAGATTCCGCCGCAGCTTGTGGGCTCTGCCCTGTTTGTTGCCGCGAGCGAAACGCCGGGTAGAACGCTGTCCCAGCTTTCCGTGAGAATGGCGCCTTACCTGTCATGGGCAAAGCAGTACCGCACGAAGAATGAAGATTCCAGCGGTCTGGCAGGATGGTACCTGAAGGTATTTGAGCAAATCGCCAACAAGCTTGCGACAGAGTATTCTGTTCCCATGCGTTGGAGTGATGCCCAGAAGGCACAGCTGTTTATCGGATACCTCGCTTCCTTCCCCAAGCAGGAGAAGCAGGATGAAAGCAATGCGAATCATCAGAGCAAAGGAGAGTAGAGCAAGATGAGTGTGGATTTCAATCGTGCAACCGGGCTTTTGATTCTCGAGGTTGTCAATTCCAATCCGAATGGGGATCCTGACCGTGAAAACGATCCTCGCCAGCGCCCGAATGGACTGGGTGAGATTTCGCCCGTATCTGTCAAGCGGAAAATCCGTGATTTGATCGAGGATCATGACGGCGTGTTTTTCCAGAGCTTGCCCGAAGCGTACATCCGTCAGGCGGATCTCTATTGCATCTTGGAATCCCGTGGGCGCGACAGGGCAGCAATTACAAAAGAAATGAATGACAGCCCCAATTTTATGGACAGCACATTTGTCAGAAAGTATTGGGATGCCCGCATTTTTGGCAACACCTTTTTGGAGGATGGCGGCAACAAGGAGTATATCAAGACCGGTGCGGTTCAATTCGGCATGGGTCTGTCCATCTCGCCGATCAGCATTGTCCGTCATACCAATACCAACAAGGCGGGCGTTGAGGAAGGCAAGAAAAGCGGCATGGCTCCCCTGGCCTATCGGGTCGTGGAGCATGGCGTTTACTGCATGCCCTTTTATGTGAATCCCAATTACGCCGCCAAAAGCGGATGTACAGCGGCGGACATTGAATTGCTCAAGCGCGCCATCCCCTACATATTTGACCTGACCCGATCCAATATCCGCCCCGACATGCGCCTGCGGCACGCATGGTACATGGAGCACAAGAACAAGCTGGGAAGCTGCCCGGACTATCTGCTGATCGACGCGTTGACGCCAAAGCGGATCGGAAATGCCGAGGAACCCTCCTCAAGTTGGCAGGACTATCAGGATGTGGTTAACCTACCCGAAGAACTGAAGCAGCGTCTTGCCGGTGTTCAGGATCTTGCCAACGTCTGATGGATAAAGAATATCTCGCGCACAGCGCACACGATGGTTTTCCTGCGCAAACCTATCTGAATCATGTACAGAATGTCCATGATGACGCTGTTCGATATGCGAAGGAAGCGGCTGCATTTGCGGCAAAACAGGAAGACGGCATGGCATTGATCAGCGCTGTCACCAATGCGGCATCGCTGCACGATTTGGGCAAGCTTGAGGAAGAAAATCAAGCTGCCCTGCATGCCGGAAATCAGCCGCATCTGCCCATCAACCACACAGATGCCGGCACGGCGCTTTTGCTTCATGAGAACAAAATGTACTCTGCGATCTGCGTCATGTCGCATCACAGAGGTCTCCCGGATTTTCCGAAAGAATGCAGTCACGGCAGCAGAGCTTTCCGTGATACCGATATCGCAGCAGCGACAGACAGCAAGCTGCCGGAGCTAAAAGCCATCCATCGGGATCTCTTTGGGGAGAAGACCGCAGACGAAAAGCAGGCAGCCGGGTGCCGCTCGGTATTCATGCGCCTGGCGCTTTCCTGTCTGGCAGATGCCGACCACGGAGATACGGCGAGACATTACGGGCAGGAACCCATGGATGGGCGGCAGAATGAACTGCGTCCGGCAGAGAGACTGCAGGTGCTGAATGCCTACATCAGCGGTCTTCGGGCAGAGGATGAGCGTTCCCGTTTACGGGCACAGATGTATCAATGCTGCAGAGACAGCAAGGTCAATGACCATGTCGTTGCCTGTGACAGTCCGGTGGGGTCCGGAAAGACCACTGCCGTGATGGCATACATGCTCAGTCAGGCGAAAAAGCATCACCTTCGCAGGATTTTTGTTGTGCTTCCTTTTACAAGCATCATTTCGCAGTCGGTGGAAACCTATCGCAGATGTTTGGTTCTTCCGGGTGAAGAGCCGAACAAAATCGTTGCGGAGGTTCACCATCGGGTGGATTTTGAATCAGAAAGTGTCCGTCACCTTTCTACGCTGTGGAAAGCCCCTGTTATTGTCACAACAGCGGTAGCGTTTTTTGAGACGCTGGCCTCAAACCGGCCATCTGCCCTCAGGCGGCTGCATGAATTGCCGGGAAGTGCTATTTTTGTTGATGAAGCACACGCCGCATTGCCTTCGCATCTTCTGCCGGTTGCATGGAAATGGATCAACTGCTTCGCTGACGAGTGGAATTGCCACTGGGTTCTTGCGTCGGGTTCTCTCAACAGATTCTGGACGATTCAGCAGATTGCGGCAGCCGGAACCCGGCGAGTGCCAGATCTGGTTGACAACGCGCTTCGTTCCGCGCTGGCGCAGTATGAGCAGAACCGCATCCGGTATCTCTGGAATCCCGCACTCATGACAAGTGAAGCGCTTGCACAATGGGTCAATTCCTTTCCGGGGCAGCGACTTCTCATCGTCAACACGGTTCAAAGCGCAACGGTGATCGCAAAGACGATCATGCAGCTGTATGGGCGTAATCGGGTGGAGCATCTGTCCACAGCACTGACCGCCAGAGATCGCGCGAGGACGCTGGCACGCGTTCGGCAGCGGCTTCGGGATCCATCCGACTGTGACTGGACGCTTGTCGCGACATCGTGCGTGGAGGCCGGCGTTGACTTTTCGTTTTCTGTTGGCTTTCGTGAAACGGCATCGTTGTCATCGCTGCTTCAGGCATCGGGGCGAGTCAACCGGAACGGAAAAACAAAGAATGCGCTCATGTGGTCCTTCGGCCTCAACTACGCAGACGATGCGCTGCTGAAGGAGCACCCCATCATCAAACATGCGGCTACAGTGTTAACCAAAGAGTTCCTTGAAAAAGACCGTCCGATTCTTCCTACTTCGGTTACCGACTCCATTCGATTGGAATTGGCCCGTTATGGTGAGCACCAGACGAATCTGCTCAAGGATGAAGACAGCCTGTCCTTTGTCAAAGTTGAGGATACATTCCGGGTGATTGACAATCATTCTGTATCGGCGCTTGTTCACGCAGCGCCGGATGAGGACATCCGTATTCACGAGATCAGTCGTGAACAGGTGCAGATGGATACCGTTCAAATCCCTCAATATCGAATAAAAGACTGGAATGTGCAGCCCATACGGGATGAACTGTATCGATGGACGCTTGCATATGACGGTTTTCTGGGCTATATGGCGGGTGTGCTGAGCATCGATGAATGACCTGCTGGTATTTTGGCATCGGCAATTTCTGGTATTGACTGTGATGCTGGAAGCTGAAGATTCTTTACTTGTGGGATATCGATTCGGTATGTGCTTCAAGGATCAATCTTCATCCATGTCTCTGTCTCTGGCTTTTCTTGTGCAGAAAACGAGCAAAACAAGGCTGATAGCAATCTCAAATACATGTTTATCATGGTTGCAAGCAGGGCAAAGGTAGCACCTTTTGCACTTTGCTTGTTGGGCGGCTCCGCCCCCAAGCCCATTTTACCAGATCTTGCGATCTGTGGTTGTGGTGTCTTGTTGCGCCCGACCTAGTGCAGCACCACGGCATAAAAATGAAAGAAGCCTCCATGCCGGCAAACGGTGAAAACCAGTTCCGGCACGGAGGCGTTGTTATCGTTCTATACGATCTCCTTTGCGGTGATATTGATCTGTTTGCGGAATGTCCCGGATAAGTATTTTGTAGTTATACCGGATGTGCTTCAGGTCTGTCAGCTTCGATTTGAGCTTTGCCAGATCTGGCTTGTATGCATCCAGCTGCTCCTTCAGCGCAACGTATTCCGCTGTCAGCTTCTTCAGCGTCTGCAGTTTGCCGTCGTGAAGCTCGTAGACAGCTTGTGCTTTTTTGTGTGCTTCGATTTCTGCGCGATGCTCCTGATAGAATTTTGCTGACCAGCCGGATTCTTTAAACTGAGTGTACGATTTCTTCCGCTCTGCTGCGGATGCTGTTCATCCTGCGGACCCATTCCATTTGGTCGGCAGCCTTCAGGTTTTCCGTGATGCCTTCCTGCAACGCCATCCGCCGGGTCAACTGCTCCAGCATGGCCTGAGCACATTCCTCTGCATCTGCCAGATTCCTGTCCAGAGTACCATTCAGGATCATCCGATCATACAGGCCGGGATGTTCTGTTTCCAGATAGACTCTGTGTATCCGTCCCCATCTGCCGATGGGGCGCTGTTTCCTGTCGCCCAGAGTGAGGTTGGGGTAAAGCATGCCGTCCCTTCCTTGGGTATAGGTGCCGCTGAGTTGTTCAAAGATGCTGGTCATGGTCATTCTCCTGTTACTATATATTTGCCCCTTGATTTATGGCAGCCAGCCATAGGCATGGGACATCTCGTTGCCTAAACTGTTAGAATAGAGAGGTAATGGTCTGACCTTCATCTCCAAGGGCTTTTACGTCCGCATGAAAGTCAGTCAGCCATCCTCCTATTCGCAGTGTTCGATTTGTGCAGGTAGAGCCATTGCGTTCGTGTCATCAAACAGATAGAACCGGCAACAGGAAAGATGGTCTTTGTGCGTACACCGCTGAGCAAAATCACCTCGACCGGCGAAATTGAGCAGCGGTTCCGCTTGAATTGAGCAATGGGACCGCCCGGATTGAGCAGCCCCACCGCTCAGGTTGAATATGGACAGAACAAATCAGTCAAGGTATTATAAATATAGTCGGAGTCAGATGTCAGATGTCCTGCAAACCCTTCCGCTTGCGCATGGATTCCTTGCCTCCAATGACCACGGTGTAAGCATCGTGGACGATTCGGTCGCAGATGGCATCAGCCAGCAGTGGGTCAGACAACTTTTCCGGCCAGCCCGGAATGTCAAACTGGGAGCAGAAGATCGTGGAGTTTCGCTTGTACCGGGACTCCACGATTTCCAATAAGTCCCTGGCTTCCGTTTCTTTCAAAGGGTACAGAAGCCATTCGTCAATTATGAGCAATGCGTACTTCTTGTACTGGGCCATGAGCTTGCGAATCGTACCGTTGCCCCTGGCAATCTGGAATTCTACCAGAAGATCCGGGAGCCGGATGTACTTCACCGCATAAAACCGTCTTGCGGCAGCCATGCCCAGAGCGCAGGCGAGATAGGTTTTGCCGCTGCCGGTAGCTCCCAGCAGGATGATGTTGTGGTGCTCCTGAATGTAGTTGCAGGTGCTGAACCGCAGCAGTTCCTCCTGCTTCAGTCCTCTGTCGGGCAGATACTCCACATTTTCCAGACAAGCTCCCGGATCCGAGAAGGTTGCCTGCCGGATCAGCTTGTTCAGATGGTTATTCTTTCGGGCATTCCATTCCGCATCCACCAAAAGACCGAGCCGGTCCTCAAAGGTCATGTTTTGGAACTGCGGATCGGCAAGTTGATCCTTCAGGGCATTGGCCATAACACTCAGCCGCATTTCACGCAGCTTGGATACCGTTGTTTCAGTCAGCATCACTTATTCCCCCTTCCGTAGTAGTCAGCCCCACGGGTGAAACCGTACTGGGAAGAGGACGCAGTAGCCGTACTCTGCTCAGGGATGGCTTTATCCTGGCCGGATGCCAGAATAGCCTGAATATTGGTTAAACCGTCCGTACAGCCTGGGATGGGAACAGATTCGGTTTCCACCGTAGAAAACCTCTACCGTGGATCTGGTGAGCCGGACATCTACTTTCTGCTTGATGTACTCAAAGGGAACAGAATAGTTCATGCGCTCCACGGAAATGTGGTAATTTGGTCCCACCGTTGCCACTTTCCAGATGGCCAATTCAAAAGGTCTGGGCGGCAGAGGGCGCAGGAAGGGCCTCTCTTCTGCAAAGCTGCTGGCCCGGCTGCCTTCCCGCTTCTGGAAAGGTTTATGGTTGAACGCCTCCAGACGGTCCCAAATCGCCTCGTTCAGTTCCAATAGGGACAAAAACTGGCGGTTCCGCAGAGCGGCCAGTATGAAGGTGGAGATGATACCGACAGTACCCTCAACAGCAGCTTTATCCTTGGGAGCGCGGACTCTGGCAGGCAGAATTGCCGTGCCATAATGCTCTGCCAGCTCCTGGTACGATTTATTGAGAACAACCTCATCCTTCCCATGCTTTTGCACGCCGGTTTTCAGATTGTCGCACTGGATGATCCGTGTAACGCCGCCAAAGTATTTGTAGGCATTCACATGGGCAGTGGTCCATGAGTCCTGGTTCATGGAGAAAAAGGCTTCTACGTAGCTGTAGCCACTGTAGGGCAGGGCTGCCACGAACACATAGGCCGGGATAATTTCACCGGTGTCTGTGTCAATAACAGCGGCAGTATCGCCGGCCCAGTCCACCTGCATAACCTCGCCGGGCTTGTGGTTCAGGTGCATGGTGGCGTTTACCTTTGTCAGATAGTCCGCATAGTACTTGTTGAACTGGGTGGACTGGTATGGAATCTCACCCGCCGCCCGACACTGGTCGCAGTATTCCAGCCACAGCAGATTCAGGGTGATACCGCTGCGCTGGAGTTCCTTGTGGACATAGGCGTAGTCCGGCATCTTGTAGACAGGCTTCGAGGGGCTGGTCGGAAACAGACGCTCTGAGAGCTGCTTATCCGACATTTCCTCCGGCAGTGGCCATTGCAGGCCGCAGTTTGCTGCCCGTTGCAGGGTTGCTGCCACAGTGTTCCGAGCGCACTGGCAGCTTGACGCGATCTCGGTCTTGTTGAGTCCCAGACTATGGAGTCTGAGAATCTCACGGTAATTGGTCATACAGGTGACCTCCTTGTAGATATTTACACCGCAAAATGCGATGCATATCTACATTTTACCGCAGTGCCCAACGACGGCGGCAAGCGTGCTCAATTCCGCCGGAATGGATGCTCAATTTGAGCGGTCGTGCTGCGCAATCTCGCGCGGAATACTCAGAAGTCGTATAGCCTGTTTGGCAAAAAACGCTGGGCAGCTTTTACCATATCAAACAGCTGTCCGACGAAATAAGCGAGGGGATAACAATGGACATCATCAAAATCAAAGCCGAAGTATACCAGCTTGAACAGCAGGGAAAACGCCTGCCGATTCTGCATTATTTGCAGGACGTGTGGCAGCAGGAGCCGCAGTCTGAGGGCTTGACCGTGCTGGCACTGCGGCGGATGGTTGCCTATGCGGATACGGTGGTTCAATTTTCGGAAAATTCCCCGCTGTGGGAGGCGAAAAATGAGTATTCGCTCTACAAGGCTTTTCTGCTGGATATTATTTCTTGGGGGCTGAAAAACTACCGCACGAGCAAGCAGTTCCTATGGCAAATGTGCTTTTATCTCAATCCGGAATACACCAATTACTATATGTACGGCAGGAAGATAACGGACGACAATGCGGTTGAATGGAAGAAGACGCTGTTTCAGGAAGCCGCCCAGCTATATCCGGACAGCTTGCTTTTCAAGTGCATTGACCCTATTGAGTGCATGGATCATCGGCGGCTGGACAGATTTACGGAAGAAGAGAAAGCGCAGATTCGCGCGGAACTCGCGGAATGGAATTTGCAGGAGAATGAGCTGGATCACGAAGTTGTGTGGATTTTTGACCATTATCTGTTTCATGAGGGGATTCAGCGATAAGTTTTGCGGGGAATAACAATAAGAAGCTGCGCGGCGATGCCACCATGACGGCAAAGCCGCGCAGTTTTTATCCAGTTTCTTGCCGTGTCAGAAGGCACGCATCCCGCCCTCCTCCCACAATTTACAACATATTTACACCCCGCCCCTCGCAATCCCCGCCGCCCCATGCTATACTAAAGTGGGTGATAATCATGCCAAAACGCATTCTCATCGTCGAGGACGACGCGGCGATTTCGCGCCTGCTCGAATCCAACCTGCGCCTGTCCGGGTATCAGCTCATTTGCACGGCGGATGGCTGCCAAGCACTGGAACTGCTGCAAAATCAACCCTTCGATTTGGCGCTGTGCGATATCATGCTGCCCGAAATCGACGGCTTCGAGCTCCTGCCGCACATGCGCGCGCAGGGCGTGCCGGTCATTTTCGTCTCCGCCAAGGCGGACGTGCAGAGCCGGGTGCGCGGGCTGCGGCTGGGCGCGGAGGACTATCTCGTCAAGCCGTTTGACATTCTGGAGCTGCTCGTGCGAATGGAAAAGGTGCTCGCGCGGTCGGACAAGCATCCGCAGAGGTTCCGGTATCGCGATATCGCCGTCGATGAGGCGAGCCACACGGTCACGAAAAGCGGAACACCGGTTTCGCTGAAGCCGATGGAGTACGAGCTGCTGCTGACGTTCATCCGCCATCCGGGCATGGTGATGACGCGGGAGGATTTGTTGCATCAGGTGTGGGGCGACGCGTTCATCGGCGAAACGCGCACGGTGGATATGCACGTCGCGGCGCTGCGGCGCAAGTTGGATTTGGGCGGAGAACTTGCCACTGTGTACAAAATTGGCTATCGGCTGGAGGTGCTGGCGTGAAATTGTGGCTCAAGCAGACACTCGTCACCCTTGCGGTGATTCTACTGTCCGTCAGCGTGTGTCTGTACCATTTTGTGGCACAGGAGACCGACCAGCTGATTCAGCAGGCGATCCAGAGCGGCGCGCGCGACAGTCTGCTTCGGCGGTGCGCCCTATTCGGGGATGCCGAGCAGCTTGGACAGCGTGACCCGCCCCGCCGCGAACAGCAATCCGACGAGCGTCGGTATTCGCGCGGAATCGAAAAACGCGGCAGGAAACCGCGCGCTGCTGACGTTCGTTCAGCATCGTCGACATGATGGAAATTTGTGGTACGGAACAATCCAATTCTTGGGGCACGGCGCGGCACGCTATCAGGTGGACGACCTTCCGACAACCGGGGAAGTCAGCGCCGATGCCCGCGAAAAGGCGGTGCAAATCGCCCAGAGCCTTGACGCGGAGATGGCGCTCGCCTACGAGGGGCGCTGCATGGGCTACGAGTACGACGGCGGGATGAGCAGCCTGCGCGGCGACCTGTTCATTTTTACCCGAAAGGTAAACGGCGCGCCGACGGCATGGACGAGCGAGGAATGCCAAGCGTACGACAATTTTGAGGACACCTATCAGCTGAAAACGCCGTACGAAGCGCTGAAAATCATTATTGACCGTTACGATGGCGCGATTTGGATGCAGTGGCAAGCGCCGCACACGATTGACCTTGCGTCCGGTCAGGCGGCGACGCTGCTGCCGTTCGACCAGATTGTGACAATCGCCGCGCAGCTGCTGCCGCTGAAATATCAATTTCAAGAACAGTATCTGGCGTACAGGAATCGGGATGCGAACCGAATGACGGTCAACCGCATCACGCTCAGCTATTCGCGAGTGCAGAATCGGGATAATCCGGAGAATTTTTCCATGTTGCCCGTGTGGGATTTCTTTGATGCGTACGACCCGGCGAAGTCGCTGCTGACCATCAGCGCTGTCGACGGCACGGTGATTGACCGCGGCTTTGGGTACTAAGCCGATGAAAGCGATTGTCTGCGATGTTCGCCGCGCACTCGCGGGGCGCTGGTTTTGGGCGGCGCTGCTGGCGACCACGGCGGCGCTGTACCTCTCCATCGGGCAAGCCGCCGATGCGCTGATGGATGACACACAAAACTTGCGGTTTACATTGAGCGAGCTCCTGCTGATGGCGCTGTACGGTGATTTCGGGATGCTGACCCTCCCGGCGCTCTCCGCTTTGCCCTTCGCGGCACAGGCGCTGCACGAAATCAAGTGCGGCGCGGTTCGCCCGGCGGTGTTCCGGGCAGGGCGGAGGATGTGGATTCTGGGCAAAGCGGCGGGTTGCATCCTCAGCGGCATGGTGCTGCAAGCGGCGGCGGCGGGGCTGTTGGGGCTGATTCTGTACGCTGTCCGCGGCGGGGGCATCCTGCTGGAAATAAATGCAGAGTTTAATGCGGCGCTCCTGCGGCGGATGCTCTGCGGGGGCATTTGGGCGAGCGTCGGATGCGTGATGGCGCTGGCAACGGAAACATCCTCCGCCGCGCACCTCGGCCCGCTGTGCCTGTGCTACGCGCTGATGATGCTCGGCAAACGCTTTTTCCCAGCGGCGGTGATGCTAAATCCTATAAACTGGATTGACGGCGGCGACGGGATACTTGCGGGGCTGGAAACTGTTTCCATCCTCATGCAAATCGTCTTTTTGAAGCGAGGTGTCCGGGAATATGTGTAAAATGCAGCCGCCCCTCGTCTGCGCGGGGTGGAATCTGTACAGCCTGCGAAAAAACCCAAGGTTTTGTTTAAGCCTGACGCTGGGCTTTCTGCTCTGCTGGCTGCTGACGGACAAAACGATGCAAATCAGCCGAACGTACCTGACCAGCGTGCAGTTTGTCGAGCCGTTCGTATGGTGCTACGCGGACGGGGACAGCATCCTCTACGCCGCGCTGGTGCTGATGCTGATGCTCTCCGCCCTCCCGCGCATGGACACGCCGGCAAGCTACCTGATTTTCCGCACGACGCGGCGGAGCTGGCTCATCGGGCAAATCATCACCACGCTGATTGTAACTTTCGGTTATTGCCTGATGATTCTGCTTAGCTCGATGCTGATGTGCATCGGCTGCAATGTGTACGCCACGAATCGCTGGAGCGAGACCGCGACCATGCTCTCTTTTGCGCCCGCCGGATTTGAAACCGCGCTCACCGTCATGCGAAAGACGGTCAAACTGACCACGCCGTGGGGCTGCTGCGCGCAGATTTTCGGGCTGATGTTCCAGTATGTGCTGCTGCTTTCCATGCTGCAACTGCTGTTTACTGTGCTGAAAAGCAAGAAAACAGGCATATTAGCCGCCATTTTGCTGAATTTTGTCGGATTTGTGCTGACGCCGGAGCGCTTCATGGCGTGGCTGCACCTGCCCACGGAGATGCGCTATTACGCCAACCTGCTCGCGGCGTGGCTCTCGCCATTGCAGCACGCCACCTACACCATGCACAATTTCGGCTACGATTTGCTGCCGCGGCTGCACGTTTCCTACCTGATTTTGGGTGGATTGACCGTGCTGCTGCTGGCGCTCGCTGCCATCAAAATGCGTACCTTCCAGTTTAACTTTGCAGGAGGTGTTTCGGATGCGTAAAATCGTCGTGGACGTGCAGCACGTCAGCAAGTCGTTCGGCAGCGAGCAGGTTTTGGAAAATGTTACCTTGCAAATGATGCGCGGGAAAATCCACGGCATCATCGGGCGGAACGGCAGCGGCAAAACCGTGCTGATGAAATGCATCTGCGGATTCCTGCGGCCGACGGCGGGGAAAATCAGCGTATTCGGTAAAAATATCGGCACGGACTGCGATTTTGCGCCCAAAACGGGAATGCTGATTGAAGCCCCCGGTTTTTTGCCGCACGAGACGGGCATGAGCAATCTCCTGTGGCTGGCGAAGTTAGGCAACGGCGCGCGCTGCGAGGACGTGGCGGCGCTGATGCGCTTGGTGGGGCTTGACCCCGCGGCAAAAAAGCGGGTGAGCCAGTATTCGCTGGGGATGCGGCAGCGGCTGGGCATTGCGCAAGCGCTGCTGGACGCGCCGGAGCTGCTGATTTTGGACGAGCCGTCCGCCGCTCTGACGGACATCGAGGTGGAGGGCCTGTTCGCCATCATGCGCAAGCTGGTGTCCGAGGGCAAGAGCATCATCTTTATCAGCCACAAGATGCGCGAGGTCATGCACATCTCCGACCGCATCACCGTGCTGCGGCTGGGTGAGGTGGTAGGCACCGTCAACTGTGCCGACACCGACAGCAAGAAGCTGGCCAGCATGATGATCGGCCGCGAACTGGTCGCCTCCCAGTACGAGAAGAAGGACTGCTCCGACGCGGAGATCGCGGTGGAGCTGTCCCATGTGGATTATCATAAAGAGTCCAAGCATAACGGACTGAACGATATGTCCCTGACGGTGCACCGCGGCGAGATCGTGGGTATCGCCGGTGTGGACGGCAACGGACAGACCCAACTGGCCCAGCTTATCACCGGCGTCATCTCCCCCGACAGCGGCACACTGTCCTTGTCCGGCCAGCGGCTGGCTATCTTTGACCCCCATGGCTTCATTGAGGACGGCGTTTCCCACGTGCCGGAGGACCGCAACCTGCAGGGCCTCATCGGCGACATGTCCATCGCGGAGAATCTGGTGCTGAAAAGCAGCGGCACCGCCGCCTTCAGCAGCGGCGGAGGACTGCTTCTGAAGAAGAAGGCTATCGCCGACTACGCAGAGGAGATGGCGGAAAAGTATGATATCCGCTGCACCTCGGTGGAGCAGGACGTGCGCAGCCTGTCCGGCGGCAACCAGCAGAAGGTCATCCTGGCCCGCGAGCTTGAGTCCGATCCCGTGCTGCTGGTGGCCACCCATCCCGCCCGTGGTCTGGATATCGGCGCGGCCAGCTTCATCCACGACCAGATGATCGCGGCTCGTGACCGCGGCGTGGGTATCCTGCTCATCAGCGCCGACTTCGACGAGATCCTGGAGATGTCCGACCGCATCCTGGTGTGCTTCGAGGGGCAGATCATGGGCGAGTATTCCGGCAAGAATCCTCCCATCGAGGAGATCAGCCTTGCCATGACCGGTAAGTAAGGGGGGATACATACATGGAAAAGTTGAAACGCTCTCTCGGCAGCTTCGCGGTCCCGCTGCTGTCCATCCTGCTGGCCTTTCTCATCGGCGGTATCATCATGGCGGCGCTGGGCGCCGACCCGTTCGCGGCGGTGAAATTCCTGTTTCAGGGCGCCTTCGGCTCCCGCGCCAACATCGGCACCACGCTGAACAAAGCCACGCCCCTGATGTTCACCGCGCTGTGCGCCTGCTTCGCCTACAAGTGCGGCGTGTTCAATCTGGGCGGCGAGGGCCAGTTCCTGATGGGCTCCATCGCCGCGTTCCTGACGGCCTATTTCAGCGGCCTCACCGGCTTTGCGGGAATTCTGCTGGCACTGCTGGCCGGTACGCTGGCCGGCGGTATCTGGGGCCTCATCCCCGGCGTGCTGAAGATCACCCGCGGCCAGAACGAGATGATCATCTCCATCATGCTGAACTATGTGGCCACGCTGTTCATGGGTGTGCTCTATACCAGCTGGATCCGGGATGAGAACATTCCCCAGACCCCTGCCGTTTCCAAGCTGGTGCAGCTGCCCCGCGTGATATCCGGCATGCGCTTCACCTGGGGCTTCGTGCTGGCGCTGGTGGTGGGCCTCGTGATGTACTACGTGCTGTTCTGGACCAGCGGCGGCTTCAAGCTGCGGGCGGTGGGCTATAACATGACAGCCAGCCGCTTTAACGGCATCCCTGTCAAGCGCTATATCCTGACCAGCTTCATCATCTCCGGCGCCATCGCCGGTCTGGGCGGCGGCGCGGAGCTGCTGGGCACCCAGTTCCGCCTCATCAACGGCTTTGGCGCGGGCTACGGCTTCGATGGCGTGGCCATGGCGCTGATCGGTCAGCTGCACCCCATCGCAACGGTGATCGTGGCGCTGTTCTTCGCGGCGCTGCGTGTGGGCTCCACCACCATGCAGGCCGCTACCGGCGTCCCCACCAGTGTGTCGGATATCATCCAGGCGCTGGTGATCGTGTTTTCCGTGGCCGGTATGGCCCTGACGAAGCTGCCGGAGTTCGAGTCCTGGAAGAGCCGGCTGTTTTCCGGAAAGAGAAAGGCGGGTGACAAGTAATGGATTGGATCTCCAGTTTGCTTCTGGCCACCGTTCGCCTGGCCATCCCTCTGCTGCTGATCTCCCT
>ENA-UEYD01000997-UEYD01000997.1-human-gut-metagenome-genome-assembly--contig:-NODE-997-length-22781-cov-14.421732_pt1 | contig 22781 bp, 20 predicted proteins | sample MGYA00242907_ERZ507875 | MGnify/ENA primary metagenome ERZ507875 (study PRJEB26167, sample SAMN06115506) | human gut metagenome | host: Homo sapiens | place: China:Shandong | collected 2015-08-07...
TTGTTAAACATAATTATATAACTTTATTGCAAGTATAAATACTCCAAAGTAAAAATCAAGAAAATTAAATTGACAATTAATCCAAATTTCCAAAAATTCAATTTTGAAATCTGTAATATCAAACTCTGTTAAGCACTTAACTTACAAAAGAAAAACGGCAGCTTTTATACCTGCCGCTTGTAGTGGTGATCCCAACGAGATTGTCCGCGACATTGCTTCGCAATGCTTGTTCCACGGCGCTCATCGGCTATGGCCGACCGGCGTTCTTACGCCCGCCTTTCGCTTGTAGTCGAACTCGTCCCCACGAGTTCAAATCTCTCTCGGGCTCTTTACCACTATAAAAAAACCTCCTTTACGGAGGCTTTTTTATAGTGGTGATCCCAACGAGATTCGAACTCGTGTTACCGCCGTGAGAGGGCGATGTCCTAGGCCACTAGACGATGGGACCATAACGTCATGTCAGTCTATTACCTCAAATTCACAAAATATGCAAGCACTTTTTCGCCACAAATCAGCACAAGCCCCGATTACTCTTAATTTTAGGTTGCAAATATGCCTCGGATATACAATAAACAGAATTGATAAAATTTTATTATCAACCAAAATAAAAAAATATGAAAAAACTTCATTATTTTGTTTATGTATCGTAGTTTAGCGAGCATTTTTATTTCGTATCCAAACGCGACGTTTTTTATCGCCAAAATAAAAAGCAATGCCGAAAAAACCGGAAAACAAAACCGTTTCACGACCAAAAGCACGACAAAAGTTGCAGACGTACAAATCAAATGAAAAAACTCTGCAATATCATTGTCTTAAATGAAGAATACACAGACGTACCGATTTGTTTCAGCGATCTGGACAGCAAAATATGCCCCATCTGCGCCATTTTGGCTTGCCCAAAACGAAAGAGCGCCTTCCCGGAAAAAAGGAATTGAAACCGACAAAAGATATATCGGCAATTGGACACAAGAATAACCAACACAAAAGACCGACTGCACCTGCAACCGGTCTTAATTTTTATAAAAAACAAAACAGTCCTCCGCTCCGTTCCGAATTTTGACGTCTTCCGGCTATGACTGTTTACCGGACAGTGCCTTTTCCCAGGTGCTGAGGCCGATCAGGCTCCAGTCGACGGGAATATTGTCAACGATCTTTATGTCGACAAAATAGCTGTCCTTGATATTGTCGCCGAGCAGCGTTTCCACCATCACCACTTCTTTGGCCTTTTTCAACTTGTCACGAATATCGGGATGGATATAGTCCAAAATGATCTTTTGTTCGCGGTTACGCAGAAAAACGGCATGGTCTTTGCCGTCATAAATGATTTGCGGCGCAGCGGGATTGTCTTTTTTGGCGGTGAGAAAAATATAAAGTTCGCCGCCGTCGCCTTCTGCCACCACAAATTTTTTTTCGGTTACGTATTCACTCACCGGCCGTCTCCGCCTATCCGTTCTGCTTTTTGGCATTCATGAACATGTTCTGCACGTTCTTCGCCACTTTGCGCATTTGCGACTTTGCCGCCTCTTTCACCTGATAAACCGGCACGGAATCGACGATTTTTCCGTCACGGTCATAACGGTTGACCACCGTGCCCGTATAGCGGCCGTCCTTATCATACAGTTTCTCGCCGTTTTCTGCCTGCGCCACCATAAAATGAGTCGCGGAAACGATCACCGCGTTCAACGCCGTGCGATCACTGTTCTCCGGACCGTCGAAATGTTTTTCCCCCATCATGCCAAAAGCGCCGCCCATTGAGGCAATCGCCTGCAGCCCGCCGGCATAAATCTGCCCGGTGGTTTCGGCGTTTTCGACTTTTCCCATGCCCTGCAACGCCTTATAGGCCAGAAAAGCCGCGGCCAGATGCTTCACTTTGACGTTTCCTAACACTTTTTGGTTTAAAACATGCCGGTCGAGGTTGTCCATGAATTCCTGCATTCTTTTGATGACGGTTCTGCTTTCGCCCGCTCTCATTTTACGGTACTCCTTAAATTTTCCTGTCTGTTAACATATCATGTTAGACAAAAAAAGTCAACAACGGACACTACCAGTTGATCAGGTGGTTCAAATAAGCATCGACAAAAGCGGCGCGCTGATTCTGGTAGTCGAGATAATAGGCATGTTCCCATACGTCAATGGTCAGAATCGGCGTAAAACCATGGGCAACCGGGGTATCGGCATTGGAGGTCTTGACCACCCGGAGCATACCGTTGTCCTCAATCAGCCAGGCCCAGCCGCTGCCGAACTGGGAAACGGCCGCCGCCTTAAATTCCTCTTTGAACTTTTCCACCGATCCGAAATCGCGTTCGATTTTGGCCTTCAGCTCCGCGCCCGGTTTGCCGCCACCGTTTTTGCGCATGGATTTCCAGAAAAAGGCATGGTTCCAGGCCTGCGCCGCATTGTTGAAAATGCCCGCGGCCTCCGGCTTGCCGACGGTCGAACGGATGATGTCGTCAAGATCCATGGAAGCATACAGGGTATCTTTGATCAGGTTGTTTAAATTGTCAACATAGGCCTTATGGTGTTTGCCGTAATGAAACTCCATCGTTTTTGCCGAAATATAGGGTTCCAGCGCATCCATGGCATAAGGCAGTACGGGTAATTCAAAAGACATTTGATCCTCCTTGAAAACAAATTGAAACACAACCATTATATAAGCACAATCGGCGCCGTTTCATCAAGACAAATCTGCAGATGCGCCGGCAAATAAAAAAAATCCTGTTAATAAATGTTAACATTTCCGAAAAAAAGTTAACATTTATAATTTTGTCATATATGATGACAGACAAAAGAGAATTTTAGCGGCAAGGAGGCTCGAAATGCGTGTTTTATTGGTTGAAGACGACTATGCGGTTTCTCAAAGCATTGAAACCATGCTGAAAAAAGAAGGAATGATCATAGATACGACGGATTTGGGCGAAGACGGACTGGAAATCGGCAAGCTTTATGACTATGACATCATCATTCTCGATCTGATGCTGCCCGACATGAACGGATACGAAGTGCTCAAACGCCTGCGTTCGGCCAAAATCGAAACGCCGGTGCTGATATTGTCCGGCCTGACCGAACCCGACAAAAAAGTCAAAGGGCTGGGTTACGGCGCCGACGATTACCTGACCAAGCCGTTTGACCGGGCCGAACTGCTGGCCAGGATTCAGGCTGTTGTCCGTCGTTCCAAGGGGCATGCCAACTCCGTCATCCGCACCGGCGACGTCGAAGTCAACCTCGACACCCAGACCGTCAGCGTCAACGGCGAAACCCTGCACCTGACCGGCAAAGAGTACGGCATTATGGAATTGCTTTCCCTACGCAAGGGTTCGACGCTCAACAAAGACCAGTTCTTAAACCATCTTTACGGCGGCATCGACGAACCCGAACTGAAGATCATTGACGTATTTATCTGCAAGCTGCGCAAAAAGCTGGAAAAAGCTTCGGGCGGCAAAAACTATATCGAAACCGTCTGGGGACGCGGTTATGTCCTGCGCGATCCGGACGAAAAAATTTAAGCATACACGATTGCCAAGAAAACCCCGCGGTCGGCGGGGTTTTTCATATTTTCGAAAATGCCGCGCGCAACCGGCGGCAATGTTCTTTCAGGCGCGGCCGGTATGCAGGCTGATACGGTTGATGTCAAAACCCAGTTCGTCCACTGCCCGCTGCCACTTTTCCTCGTCTTTGGTCTTAAACAGCAGGTCCGGTGACGGTTCCACCACCAGCCAGTTGTTGTAAATGATTTCCTGTTCCAGCTGCCGCGGGCTCCAGCTGCTGTAGCCGAGCGCTATCAGGTTATAGCGCGGTCCTTTGCCGAAAGCGATGTCGTTCAACACGTTGACGGAGGAAGAAACGGCAAATTTGTCGTCGATCGGCAAAGTTCCCTCTCCGCGGTAGTCCAGACTGTGCAGAACAAAACCGCGGATCCGTTCCAGCGGGCCGCCCTGATGAAGGACGATCGGCTCAACCGGCGCCGTACAGCCGATGTTAAACTGGCTGATGAGGTCGGAAAAATAAAACTCTTTCAGCTGCTTGTTCACCATAAAGCCCATGGCGCCTTCCTGATTGTGCATGCAGATATAAACAACCGAACGCGAGAAAACGTCGTCATCTATATGCGGCATGGAAACCAGACATTTGCCGGTAAGATAATTGTTGACCATTTTCACCCGCACCATTACTATTTATTAAATCATGGTATATATAATAACATGGATCGGGGTATTTTTAAACTGCCAAATAAACGGGAACGATGAAAAAATTTTTTAAAGTAACGGTATTGCTGACACTTCTTCTGCTTTGTTTTCCGGCGGCGGCGGAAGAAAAGCCGACGGTCATTTTGAACCTTGAGGAAAAGCCGCAAAGCCGGCCTGTCAGCCTGGAGGAAACCGTCACCCGTTTTCTTGATTCCGCAAAATACTTCGAACAAAAATACCCCGGCGAACTGATCGACGGCGACATTCACGAAGACATTGCCCGGCACCATCCCGAATTTACGCCGCAGGAAGTTTACGACTATCAGCAGTATCTGCGCGGCGGAATGAAAGTTTACCGCTATATCTCGGGGCTGATCGACAAATACAAACAAGCCCTGATTACGCCGGAAGAGCCGCCGCTTGTTGCCGACGACAGCGAATATGACCTCAGTTCTCCCGATTTTGACTATATCGACGCCGACGGCACGGTTGTGGTGCAGGACTTCAAAAAAATCATTTCTTACAGTCAAAATCCGCGCGAGATCAAGGCCTATCGGGCCAAATTTGCCAGCGAAGGCGCAAAAACGGGAAAAATGAAAGACTTTGAGGAGCTCGGCCACATCTTTTCCCGACTGGAATTAAAAAAAATCCTGTTTTATGACATTTTTTACGACAATCCGCTGACCGGCAACCGCGGAATCGGCGAATGGCAGACCAAGGACGACTTCAAAATCCGGCTGATCACCGTTCAGAGCGGCGTCAACGAAAAGCAAAAAACGGAAGGACTGCTGCATCTTCTGATTCCCGACGGGTACTTCATAACCGCCGTTGACAGCGCACAATACATGAAGCCGGAAATCCGTTTTGACAACTCGGAAAACCTGAAAAAGGCGGAATATACGCTGCCGCTTCCCGCCCGTCTTGCCGGCAGCCGGGAAGACTGGACCGTTTACGTCGGCGAAACCGCCGTTCCCTTTACCGCGGAAGCGGCCGATCCCTCGCGGCCGATGACGCTGAGAGCGGACGTCAAACTCAATTTGTGCCGCAGCAAAGGCCAATGCGAAACCGTCCGGCTGACTCCGGAACTGCAGCTGCAGCCCGGCCATACCCGCGACAGTTCGGTCGCTACCTATGTCCGCATGATGTCCGGTTTCCTGAGGCCGCAGCAGCAGTCGGAACTGAAAATCGGCTCTTTCTCCCTAAAAGAAATGCAGACGGGGGGACAAGTGCTGACATTGACCGTTGACAGTCCGGAAACGATAGAATCGTTTAACATATTCGTCGGCAACGACGCGGGACTTGCTTTTGAGCGTCCCCGGGTCCGCATTGACGGCAGCCGGGCCACCGTCCGCCTGCTGCCGCTTGACGACAAATCTGACGCCGAGGGAAAAGAATTTGAAATTACCATTGAAGCCAACCGCAAATATGTTTTGCGCCAGACGCTTTCCCCCGTCCGCGGCAATGCGCCCGAACCCGACCGCAGGAATCTCCTGACGGCAATGTTTGCCGCAGCGGTAATCGGCGGTCTGCTGCTCAATTTCATGCCCTGCGTCTTTCCGGTGCTGTCGCTTAAGCTGCTTTCGCTGACGAAATTCGGCGCCCGCAACGTTTCTTCCGTCCGCCGCAGCTTTGCCTTTACCCTGCTCGGCATCTGGCTGTCGTTTGCTTTGCTGGCCGTCATGCTGGCCGGGCTGAAACAACTGGGAGAAAACGTCGGGTGGGGCATGCAGTTTCAAAACCCGTGGTTTGTCAGCCTGATCTTTTTTGCCGTCCTCCTTTTTGTCGCCCAGATATGGGGCATCGTCGAAATCAGCATTCCCCGTTTCTTCTGCCGCACGACAGACAGCGAAAACCGTCTGCTTCATTTTCTGACCGGCATCTTTGCCGTGCTGATGGCCACCCCCTGCACGGCGCCTTATCTCGGCACCGCGATCGGTTTTGCCCTGGCCGGAAACTATGTTGACATTTTTGTCATTCTCGGCGGCGTTGCCCTCGGATTGTCGCTGCCTTATCTGCTGCTGTGGCTGTTCCCGGGGCTGGCGCTTATTCTGCCGCCGCCCGGCGGCTGGATGAAAAACGTCAGCCGTTTCATGCTTTTCATGCTGATGCTGACTCTGTTCTGGCTGCTGCATATCGCCGCCAGCCAGTCCGGTTGGTGGCCGGCCGTTCGTCTGGCTGTGTACGCCCTGCTGTTCTGGCTGTTTTTATGGCTGCGGCATCTCAGCCTCAACCTCGACTATGAAAGCCTGCCGCCGGCCGTCAGGAAAAAAGCGGCGGACCGGATGGGGCTGATTTTTGCCGTCTGCGCCTTTCTCGTTTTTGCCGGCGCTTCGGTCGACAACCATTACGCCGCCGCCCGGAAGGAAGAACAAATCAGGCGCGACAACCTTGCTTCGATTACCATGGAAAAGGTCGGACAATATGTCCGGGAGGGCAAAACGGTCATCGTTACCGTCAGCGCCGACTGGTGCCTGACCTGCCGTTTCAACGACATCATGGTTTTTGAAAACCCGGCAATTAAACAAAAAATCCAAAACCGCGGGGTGGTTATGCTTAATGTCGACTGGACCGTCAGCAACTCGGAAACGGCGGAATTCATGAAAAAATTCGGCCGCAGCGGACTGCCGTTTTACGTTTTGTTCAGCCCGCTCGTTCCCGACGGCATGGTGTTGCCGGAAATTTTAAGCGAACAGGAACTGAAACTGCTGATTGACAACATGAGCCTGTTCAGGCCAAATTCCTGATCGCGTTTCTGGCCAGTTCGTCCACCCGTTCGTTTTCCGCATGGCCGGCATGGCCTTTTACCCAGATCCAGCGGATTTCGTGCCCACCGGCCAGTTCGTCCAGCCGCTGCCACAAATCGACGTTTTTGACTGGTGATTTCTTGTTGCTGGTTTTCCAGCCGTTTTTCTTCCAGTTGGGCAGCCAGCGGGTGATGCCGTCCATTACATATTTGCTGTCGGTATAAAGGGAAATGTCGCACGAGGTTTTTAAAGCCGCCAGCGCGCTGATGACCGCCGTCAGCTCCATCCGGTTGTTGGTGGTTTCCTTTTCTCCGCCGGAAAGTTCCTTTTCAACCCCGTGGCAGCGCAGCAACGCCCCCCAGCCGCCGGGGCCGGGATTGCCGGAACAGGCGCCGTCGGTAAAAATTTCAACCCGGATCATTCCAGTTCCCCGCTTAAAAATTCGCTGAAAAACTCATTTAACAGCAACGTCGGATCGGCGTCTTCGCGCATGGTTCTGGCCACAAACGAACGCAGCCGGTTTTTGGGAATATAAATGCGAAAGTTGCGCGGCGCGGTACCGTCGGCGCCGATAACGCCGTCCAACAGAAAATCGCTTTCAATATAAGGCGACAGAATAATTTCCACGTTGGTGAAACGGACGATGCTGCGCGGCGGCACCCTCAGTTCCGGCCGGGTGATCAGGTTCAGCTGCCCTTCCAGCCCGGGAATGCTGTCCATCTGATTATAATTCAAGAAACGCACTTTGTTATATTCGCCGCCGTCTGTCGTTACCGTGCAGGAAAGATAAAGCTCGCGGGCAATAACGTTGCTCTGATTGTGGCCGCGGACGGAAAAGCTGATTTTCAGATACCGGTCGGGCGGCGAATCTATGCTGCTCGGATACAAAATGTCCGCTTCGCTGTTTTCCAGAACCGACAGCTGCTTGTCGGTAACCATCAAGTCTATCTCCGCCTGCGGCCGGCGGCCGAACATGCCGGCCAGCACCGAATACGGCGCCGGTACGTTGTTAGACCCCGAGCGGATGTAAAAAGTGTTGCCGATGGTCGTCATCAGCGGCGCGATCTCCGACTTGGGAATATAGGTAGCAACAAAGCCGTCGCCGTTTTCGTCAACGCTGACGATATGGTTGCGTACGCGGTTATGGCTGGGAATGGTGCAGCCGGAAATGGCGTTTTCCAGCCAGCTCAGAAAACGATGAACGTTCTGCACTTTGACCTTGGCCTGCGCCACGTCGCCCACTTCCGAACTGCGCGAACATTCCACCCCCCAGATCAGCACCCCGCCTTCGGAGTTGCCGAACCCGGAGATGGCCTTGGCCAGATTGCGGCGGTCGTCTTTATGCAGCGCCAGACCGTTTTTGCCGGTAGAATCCGCACGTTTGAAGTCGAGAAACAGCTCTTCGGTCTGCGAATTGACGATATAATCGTCAATCGCTTCTTCCCCGAAATAGATCAGCTTTTGAAAAATATCTTCGGCGCGCGACATGGGCTCCTCCGTTGTCCGTTAACTTCTTCCGGCATTATAGGAGCAAAATCTTAATTTTACCATAATTTTGTCAGGCTTTCAGCAGCCGGCAGATTTCATCATACCCGTAATGGCCGTCAACGTTGCCGACCAGCGCATAGGTCGGTTTGGAAGCAAAAATCGTTTCCGCCGCGGCACGGACGTCTTCGACCCCGACTTCTTCTATTTTGGCAATAGTTTCCTCAATCGGAATCGAACGATTGAACAGCAGCAGCTGCCGCGCCAGTTTTTCCGACACGGCGGAAGAACTCTCGAGTGACATCAAAATCGCCGACTTGACCTGTGCCTTGGCCCGTTTCAGCTCCGCTTCGCCGACCGGAGCCGCGGCAATTTTTTTGATCTCGTCAATCATCACCGGCAGCATCTTGTTGACCTGTTCGTTGTCGGTGGCGGCGGCAATTCCGGTAAAGCCGGCGCCGGTATAAAAAGTGGGAAAACTGTAAATCGAATAAACCAGGCCGCGCTTTTCCCTCACTTCCTGAAACAGACGGGAACTCATGCCGCCGCCCAAGACGGTCGACATCAGCATTGCCGCATAATAACGCTCGTCGGCATAGGAAAAGCCGTCAAAGCCCAAAATCACCTGCGCCTGTTCGGTATCTCTTTTTTCGGCAAAATAACCGCCGGTATAATGCTGACGGTCGGCGGCAAAGGAAGTTTTGGCCTGCAAACCGGACAGCCTTGTTTCCACCATTTTTACCAGCTGCCCGTGGTCAACATTGCCGACCGCGCAGAAAACCATGTTTTCCGCCGCATAGTTGGTTTTCATGTAGGCACGCAGCTCCCCGGCGCCGAAGCTCCTGACCAGATCGGCCGTGCCGAGAATCGGCCGACCCATCGCCTGACCGGCAAAAGCTTCCGCCTGCATATAGTCAAAAACGATATCGCCCGGATCGTCATAAGTCTGTTTGATTTCCTGAACTACCACTTCGCGTTCTTTCACCAGTTCGTCTTCGGCAAACTGCGGCGAAGTAACCAGTTCGCACAAAACGTCAACCGCCAGTTCCAAATCGTCCTTCAGCATTTTGGCATAAAAAGCGGTAAATTCGCGGGAAGTATAGGCGTTGGTCTGTCCGCCCACATTTTCGATATCTTCGGAAATGGCCGCGGCCGAACGGCCGGCGGTGCCTTTGAATACCATATGTTCGAGAAAATGGGAAATACCGTTCATGTTCTCCCGTTCATAAGCCGAACCGGTATTGACCCAAATCCCGAGAGAAACGGTTTCAAACTGCGGATACTTCAGGCTGACAATTCTCAATCCGTTGTTTAATATGCTGATTTCAGGCTGCATTTTATTTCCTTTGCAAGTGTTGGGGTATAAACGTTAATTGTGGTGTAACACAGTTTTCAACCCGTCGTCAAGCCTTCTTTCCCTAACCTTTATTTTGTATTTTTTCTGATTTTCAACAGCGGGACAAAGCCGAACAGATTTACCCTGAACGTATCCTGAAAAGGTTCTTTTCTGATTTTCAGCAGCACCAGAAAACCAAACAGCTTCACCGTCCAGCACACTTTTTGACCCGCCCGGTTTGCGGCCAGTTCTTCCGTCGTATAATAACGGGCGATGATTTTTGCCTTTTCCGCCTTTGTCAGCCGGCTGCCGGAACTGGAAACGCCGCCGGCGTCAAAGTCGGCAACGACTGTCGGCAAATGCCGGAAAACCCGGCCGGCCTTCATCCAGACAATCCATTTTTCGACATCCGACAAAACCCGGTAATTTTCGTTATAACCGCCCTGCTCGCGGAACAATGCGGCACGGATGAACGACGACTGATGGTTGATGCTGCCGTTGATAAAGAAATCGGCGTCAATGGCAACCGGCATTTTGTGTACCTTTCCCCGGCACAACATGTCGCCGTACAAAACGTCCGCGCCGTCATAGCTGCTGCCGCCGCCGAAAACCTGCTCCAAAACCGTTTTGTCGCAAAAGGCATCGCCGCCGTTCATGAAATTCAGCCATTCTCCCCGGGCGCGGGCGATGCCTTTGTTCATGGCGTTGTAAATTCCGTTATCCGGTTCGGAAATCAGCACGTCAATACGATCCCTGTATTCGTTCAGCACATCCAGCGTGCCGTCGGTCGAACCGCCGTCGACCACGATCCACTCAAAATCCTGCCAGCTTTGGCCGACAATGCTTTCGCAGGTTTTGCGAATGTTTTTTTCATTATAGCATATGGTAATAACAGACAATTTCATACAAACGTTTCCTTATCCGATAGCAAAAAACTCTCCGGCCGGGAGAGTTTTTTTTGCCGTTTAGAGGAAATATTCCCGCAGATAATTCGGCAGGTCGGCAATGTTGACACGGGTTTGTTCCATGGTGTCACGGTCGCGGACGGTTACCGACTCCGGCTGATTTTCAATCGTTTCAAAATCCACCGTCAGGCACAGCGGGGTGCCGATTTCGTCATGCCGGCGATAGGCCTTGCCGATGTTGCCGGTATTTTCCAGCGCTACCCGGCCGATACCGAGCTTAAGCAGGTTTTGTTTGATTTCATGGCATTTGGCCATAATCTGCTCGTTATTCTTTTTAAGCGGAATAACGGCCACCTTGATCGGCGCCAGATGCTTCTTCAGTTTCAGCACGATACGGCTGTTGCCGCCGCCCAAGTCTTCTTCGGTATAGGCTTCCGTCATCACCGCCAGGACACCGCGGTCAACGCCCATCGACGGCTCGATCACAAACGGAACCACCCAGCGGTTGCTTTCTTCGTCGCGGATGCAGAGCTTTTGCGTCGATTCCGGATTTTCATGGCAATGAGAAGTCAGGTTAAGTTCGTCCTGGCCTTTGGTGTGGTTGCCGAGGTCATAGTCGGTGCGGTTGGCAATGCCTTCCAGCTCTTCCATACCGTGCGGGAACTGATATTCGATATCATAAGTTGCCTTGGAATAGTGCGCCAGGTCTTCTTTGGGGGTGGTGTAAATGTTCATGTGTTCACGCACCAACCCCTGGTCAAGCCACCATTTGATGCGAATGTCTTTCCAGGTTTCGTGCCACTTTTCGTCTTCGCCCGGCATCACGAAATATTCCAGTTCCGCCTGTTCAAACTCGCGCACGCGGAAAATGAAGTTGCGCGGCGTGATCTCGTTGCGGAAAGACTTGCCGATCTGGGCAATGCCGAACGGCAGCTTGCGGGAAGTGGCGTCAACCACGTTCTTAAACTGGGTAAAGATAGCCTGTGCGGTTTCCGGCCGCAGATAGCCGAAAGAAGAACCGTCGTCGACCGGCCCGATCGCGGTTTTAAACATCAGGTTGAACGGCCGCGGTTCGGTCAGATCGGTCGAGCCGCAGTTGGGGCACTTGCCGTCTTTGATGTGGTCGGCGCGGAAACGGCCTTTGCATTTGCGGCAGTCGGTCATGGGATCGGAAAACGTATCTTCATGGCCGGAATAGTGAAGAACCTTCTGGTTGGTGAGGATGGCGGCGTCAAGCCCTTCCACGTCGTCGCGTTCGTAGACCATCGCCCGCCACCACGCGGCCTTGAGGTTGTTCTTCAGTTCCACGCCCAGCGGACCGTAATCGTAAACCCCCTGCAATCCGCCGTAAATATCGGCGTTTTGAAAAATAAAACCGCGGCGTTTGCACAATGACACCAACTGATCCATGGATGTTGCAGGCATTTTTTTGTCCTTCCGGTAAAGATAAATGTTGTTGATTAATTACTTTCCTTGTCTTATAAAATATCTCTGTGAAAATAGCAAGCGGAGATGATATAAAGATGGCAAAAAAAGTAAAAGTAGCGCTGATCTACGACTTCGACGGAACCCTGAGCACCACCGACATGCAGAACTACGGGCTGATCCCCACTTTCGGCATGTCGTGCAAAACTTTCTGGAACAAGGCCAACACTTTCGGCGACCAGAACATGATGGAGCAAATCACCAGTTCAATGTATTACGTGTTTAAGACCGCCAAAGACAAAAAGATTCCGCTGACCCGCGAACTGTTTTTCGAATGCGGCAAAAATATCCAGTTTTTCGAAGGCGTGGAAAACTGGTTTGAGCGAATCAACCATTACGGCGACATGCTCGACCTTGAGATCGAACACTATGTCATTTCCGCCGGATACGAGGAAATTATCGAAGGCTGCGCCATCCGCAAATATTTCAAGGAAGTTTACGGCTGCGCCTACGCCTATGACGACAAAGGCGAAGCGGTCTGGCCGGCGCGGGTGGTCAACTATTCCACCAAAACCCAGTACCTGTCCAAAATCAACAAAGGTCTGGGCAAGCTCGACGACCGCGGGGTCAACGAATTTATGCCCGACGAAGAAAGGCCGATCCCCTTTACCCGGATGATCTACTTCGGCGACGGCATGACCGACATCCCCTCCATGCGGCTGGTCAAAAAAGGCGGCGGCTACTCGATCGCCGTTTACAAACCGAAAAGCCAGGACAAGAAAAAAGCCGTCAAAATCTTAAAAGACGGCCGGGTCAATTTCGCCCTGCCCGCCAACTACCGGGAAGACGAACAAATTGATACCGTGGTCAAGACCATCCTGGTCAAGCTGGCCACCGAACGAGATCTTAACATTTTGCAGGAAAAAGAAGAAAAAAAGAAACTGGAAGGCTAAGCTTTCCCCGGCTTACGCAGGCAGCATCAACCGTTTCAAGTTGTAACCCGTTCACAAATCCTGCATATCCGCGACCGGGGAAAAAGTCTGCCCCGCCTGTCGGCGCAGGCGTCCGGATCATAAAAAAAGCGGCCGTCCGGCCGCTTTTTTTACTTCGGATCAATCGTCAAGATCCTCAACCTTTTCAACTTGAAAATCCGGTGTATAAAAATAACGCCTTTTGACATACTGCCCCGACAATATAAGCGGCAGGAAGTCTTTGTCCGCCGCCCTCATCCGATCATAGGGAACGGCATTTTTATCCTGCCAGAACACATCGACTTCTTCCGCACGCGGCGTCAGCTTTCCCGAAAACTCCGTGCTTTTGAAAACATGAACGTAAAAATCCATGGTCGGAAACTCGATATACCCGACTTCCACCGGATTTTTCACGGTAATGCCGGTTTCTTCAAAAGTTTCTCTGATCACGCAGGCGCGCATGTCTTCGCCGGGTTCCTTTTTGCCGCCCGGGAAATTAAGGCACCCCTTATTGATGCCGCGATGATTGCGTATCATCAGGTAACGGCCGTTTTCAACATCTTCGACAATCGACAGCGACGCTTCTTTCATTTGCTTTCCCCCTCAGACCTTAACCTGAGAGAAGGCTACAAATTTCCTTTGCCGAAGTCAATCTTTTTCAAATTTTTTCCGTTGGGCGCAAATGTAATTTTCCCGCTTTCTCCGCAATACCCTTAACAATCAATTAAACAATTTGCGATAGCATTTTCCCGTTGAACGACAAAAAGGAATTGAATCATGAAACTTATCCGGCTTGTCCTGTTGAGCGGATTTTAGCTGCTGTGCGGCTGCCCAAACAGCATCGGTGCCGATTATCTTGACCAAAAGACATACGCGCTTGAAGACGAAGCCTCCTATGCCGTTCTGATTTATGACATTCATAATTCGTTCATCCTCTCCCTGCTGGGCGTGCAAAGCGACGGCCCCGACCAGGCCGGACAGATTGAGGCACTCAGAAAACGGGACGAATACGCCGTTCTTGACCAGGAACTCTTTGCCGCGCTGGTCAAAGGAAGCATGAACCTGCCGGCAATCAAAGAACGCACCATCAGGGAAATCCGCAAACAGAAGATCAGCATATGGAAAAGAAAATTCTCTTTCACAAAACTCGCAAAAGCCGCAAGTTACTACAATCAGGAACTCGACCAAAAACTGAAAAGCTTCAATAAGGCCGGAAGCCTCAACCTGGCGAAGCTCTCATCGACCGTTATATTTTTGATCCTGACATTGACTACGGCCTGTTTGAAGAAGGTCTGCCGATCCCTTTGGTCAACAGTGCGGTATCAATCGCCGTTACGCGCTTTGACAACCGCAAATGGCATGAAAAAATTTTCAAATGCGGCAAGGAACAGGCGGCCCGCGACAAAGACTCTTCTTTAGACGAGCAACTGCTTCCCTGTTTCAAAGACTATTCCCGCGCCGTTTCGAAAGAAGCGGCAAAAGTTGCCGGAGAGCTTTTGCCGTATCGAACCTATTTTGAAAACATACAACCGGTGCCGGACAAAACCGAAATGGTCAAAAAAACATCCGAAGACGGCAAGTCTTACATGTGGGTTCCGAAAGAATAACCGTTTTCCGGTATTATGCCCCCTGCTTTAAACGGAACCGCCGCAAAAACGAACCCTGCGGCCGGTTCCGTTTTGCCCTCCGCCCAACCGACATGCGGCGTTTCCCGCCCGCCGGCATTATCAACTGCCGTTCAACCGCTTTCACCGAAAAACAAAAACATATTTTTGCCGGCCGGCAAAGTTTTCGTTTAAATCATCCGCCCGTCTTATATTTTTTCTTTTAACATTTTTTTGACATGTCATAATCGTTGTGGTAGTTATTTTAGACAATCAATGATGTGAAAGGTAAACGGATATGAACATCGACGACAACGGTTTTATAAACTTAAGCAACGGCCTGGCCGAATGCAAAATTTCCCTGTGGGGCGCCAATATCGTATCATACCGCCCGAAAAACGAAGAACATGACATTTTCTGGCTCGGCGAACTTAACAAATTCGACAATGTTCAGGCCATCCGGGGAGGCGTTCCGATCTGCTGGCCGCGGTTCGCGGAAGAAAAACTGAACGGCAGGCTTCCCCGCCACGGCTTTGCCAGAATCTCCGGCTGGAACCTGAAAAACGTTTCGGTCGACGAAAACAAAATAGAAGCGCGGCTTTTCCTCCTGCCCGATGCGAAATACAACGTCAACGCAACTGCTGATCTTTTCATCAAAATCACCGACAAGCTCGAATATCGTCTGGAAACGATAAATGACGGCAACGAACCTTTCGAATTCAGCGAAGCCCTGCACGCCTATTTTAACGTCAGTTCCGTTGACAACGTCAAAATAAAAGGTCTGGCCGGCCATGAGTGCAAAAACTCACTGGACGGAAACAGCTATACGCTGAAAGGCGATCTGACGATCCGCGGGGAATTTGATTCTGCATTCACAAACCATAAAGGAACCGTGGAAATCGAAGACAGCGCGTTTAACCGCGTCATATCAATAGAAAAAAGCAACTCAAACACAACGGTCGTCTGGAATCCCGACAAAGACCTGGCCGAAATGAGCAAGGGACAATACAAAAACTTCGTCTGCGTGGAACCTTCAAACCAGGGAGACGCTTTTGTCCGCCTGAATCCCAAGGAAAAACACGAAATAGCCATGACAATACGAACCAGGAAACTAAAATAGGCGGACCTTTCCACCCACTGCGGCAGAAACCGCTGCCGCAGACATCTCTCCGTTATGGCCGGAACCGATGCCCGAAGCGGCGGCGGGCGGTTTAAATGCCGGACATGCAAACGGCATTCTCCCGACAAAACAAGTTTCCGCCTAAATCTCCCACCGGCACCGATCCAAATCGACATGATCGTCGTTTTTGAAAAACACTCCTTCGCCGAGCAGCAGACGTTTTTGTTCTGCCCAGCCGGGAACCAGCCTGCCGCAGTGATTGACGATCCGATGACAGGGATAATCGCCGTAATATTGCGCGCGTCTGAGAACCAGACCGACCAACCGGGAATTTTTACGCCGGCCGATCAGGCGCGCAATCTGCCCGTAGGTTGCCACCCTGCCTTCCGGCACTTCTTCAACAACCGATAAAATTTCATAGGCAAGCTCTTCGTCCAATATACGTTTCATATCCGTTTCCGATAAAACATGCGCGTTTATCATATATAACGGGAAAACAAAAAACAAGCACAATCGGCAAAAACCGAGTTGATTTCCGCCGGACAACGCATTATGCTAAAAAAACGAATTGTTATCACAAATTCAGAGACACCTGCAAAATGCTGTCGGAAAAACAAACAGAAACATACTTTAAACAAGCCGTGGAAGAGCTGTACGAGAACGACGGATATCTGTTTGATCCCGATCACGGACTGCACGAACAAACCGTTTCGCACCGTCTGGCCGTCTATTTGGAAAGACGCTTTTTAAAAAATAAAACCTTCAGAATGCGCAATTTGTCCGTTGACTGCGAATACAACAGAAACCGGGACGACTGCAAAAAGCTCTACGGTCCTTGTATGGATTGCCGTGAATCATGCCGCATAAAAGAACTGAAAACGCCGTTTGTTTACGATCACCGTTCATATTCCGACGCCCGTAATTTTGTCCGCAGCTATCCTGATGGAAAGCCCTGCCGTCCGGATATTATCATCCATCAAAGGGGCGAAAATCATCCGACCAACATCCTCATCGTCGAAGTAAAGAAAAACTCAAACCGGGAAAACGGACACAAAACCGTCGATCTGATAAAACTGTCGGCCTTTACCTGCCGTAAAGGCGACAGCGAATATCAATACCAATCCGGTTTTTATTTTGAATACGGACAAACTACGGCCATGGCTGTCCGGTTTGAGGGCGGAGAAATCGTCAAAGAACTGAGATTCAACGTCCCAAATCGGACATGGGAAGACCTTACCCCTGCTCTTTAGCCTCCAGCTCCGCGAACTTTTGAGCCATCGTCGGGTTATTTTTGGTCAAACGCTTAACGGTCAGATCCTGAGCTTTGTTGTTCGCCAGCCGCAAGTTGTTTTCCGAAGACAACAGGGCGTCTTTGGTTTTCTGCAAATGGTCGATCGTCTTGTCAATCTCCTCTATGGCTTTGCGGAATTTATCGCTGGCCAACTGATAGTTTCGCCCGAACTTATCCTTAAAATCGTTCATTTCCGCTTCGAAATTTGAAATGTCAATATTCTGGTTCTTATATTCTGCCAATTGTTTACGATATTGAACCGAATTCAAAGCTGCATTTCTGAGCAATGTAATCATTGAGATAAAAAACTGCGGACGAATGACGTACATCTTCGGATACTTGTAGGAAACGTCAACGATGCCGCAATTATACAGTTCGTTATCGGCTTCCAAAAGAGAAACCAGCACGGCATATTCACAGCCTTTTTCCTGACGGTCCTTATCCAGTTCTTTCAAAAAGTCCTCATTTTTATGTTTGGTGGCCGTCGTGTCCATCTCATTTTTCATCTCAAACATAATAGAGATAAACTCTACGCCCTCTTCCGTCGATTCACGGTAAATGTAGTCTCCTTTGCTGCCTGTTTTCGCATCATTGTCTTTTTCAAAATAGGCTTTTTGAAAACCCGTCGCCCGGAGCTTGTTAAACTCGATTTCGCAATGCTGTTCCAAAGTTTCCCCGACCATTTTGGTGGACATTTTGGCTTTCAGGTCTTTGTAAAACTCAATCTGCGTATCTTTTTCCTTGAGCTTTAATTCATAATTTTCTTTTAAGCTTTGTTCTTTGACGAGGGTATCTTTCGCCGTCTCCCGCAACTTAATGTTCAGTTCGGCAATTTGCCTGTCGCGCGCAACGATTTCATCGTTTTTAGAGGTTACGGCCGCGGCTACGGCAAGTTGCTTATCCTTATCACCGGCCAGAATTTGCGCTTTCAACTTCTCAATTTCCTGCTGCAAACCGGAAACACTCCGGGCTTTTTCCAAATCTTTATCTTTGCCGAGGGTAATAAGTTGTGCTTTAAGGTTAGAAATCTCCAAATTAAGCGAGGCCAGCGATTGCGCCTTGTCCATCTCTGCCTTGTTTTCCACCAATTTAAGCTCATTTTGTTTTTCCCGGTTGAGCTGCTCAATGCGCTCCCGGACAGCGTCATGAAATTCGGCGTCACGAACCTGCGCCACGATCGCGGCATAGCCGGACTCGTCAACCGTAAACACTTCTCCGCACTTCGGACATTTTATCTCAGGCATTATTGTTACTCCTAAAAATCTTAGCCTCAGATTAAAACATCTATGGTTAAAGTCAAACAAAAGATGATCCGTAATACCCTCATTACTTTTAATAACAACCTTTCGAATCCTGCAATTTCAGCTGATCAGGACAAATTCGGAACAGCTGAATTATAATTTCCCTCATCTTTTGGTTACAAGAATATTTATCCGGCAAATCGATAATTTGTCGTTTGCAATAAAAATACCCTGCAACCAATCGGCCACAGGGTATTTTGCGCTACGGATCAAACGCTTAAAATTTATATTTAGCGTTAATCAAACCGGTGTGGTCTTGGTAATCCTCACGGAATTTGCCTTCATAACCGAACGAAAGTTCCACCTTGTCGTTGACTTCCGCAGTTACGCCGGCACCGAATTCCATTCCGAAACGGTCAAGAGCTTCGCCTTCAACCGCATAAGCCGAACCGTTGGCCAAGGTTACGACCGAATTAACGTCATCGTTAAACAGGTCATAAGTCGCGGCAATTCTGGCTTCCGGCTTAATGTTCATACCATTGGACAGCTCAAAGTTTTTGCTGATTTTGGCTCCGATAACACCGGTCAAAATGTCGCTGTCATTGGCAGATACACGTTGGTCGGCAGAATCTTTATAAGCGTCCTGCCTGATATGGACATAACGCAAACCGGCTTCCGGTGTAATGCCTAAGCCGTTGATATTCATATCGTAACCGGTCATTGCCTGTAAGCCAAAGGTTTCGACATCGTAATCAGCCTTAACACCAACTCCGGCAACATTCTTGCTTTCTTCATAATCAGACCAGCCATAGGTCGCAATACCGTTTACATACCAGTTGGACGGTTTATATTCGCCGTAAACAATTGCGGTGTGTGTATCAACATCCGTATCACGCATGAAACCATCAATATCGGTGTTGGTATAAGCGTAACCAATACCAACCTTGGTATCATCGTTTACAAACTTCTCGGCACCGAAGGCAATACCGTTAGAATCTGCATCAAAACCCTTTGCCTTGGATGTATCGTCCAGTTTGGATTTGTTGAACAAGCCCTGAACCCACATTGCACCGCGTTTGAAGATATTGTCGCCGGAAGCCATACCTTGTGATGCTGAAGAAACAGAACCACCGGTCAAGCGTGTGCCGACCGCATTAAAGACCTGATTGGCTGTTTCTGTCTGTGTTTTTTGAACCATCGGCGCAACTTCCGGAGCAACCGCCGTCAAAGCGTCAACATAGGCTTTCTGCTCGGCAGCATTTGTGCTGTTGGAAAGCTGTGCCAGTTTTTCCGTAACGGCGGCAGCAACCGGAGAGCTGGTTGAAGCCCTGACGCTGTCCCATGCCTCGGCTGTTCCGGCATTGTTGGCGGAACCACCGGCATCAACAACGGCATCCGTGGCAGAACCGACAGAAGTAACTTCAAAAGTTCCGTCGCCATTGTCCGTAAATTCATAACGGGAATTTCGGCTCAGGTTGGCAAACTTGCCCTCAACCTCTGCTTCGGCGGAATCTGCACCGTTAAATAATTTAAAAGTAGCTGTTTCACCTTTGGCCAAGGCGGCACCGTTTAAGGTCATATTCAAATTTGTACCGTTTTCGCTGATTTTGATATAATTGGCTTTGATTTTGCCATAGGTATCTTTATCGGTTACGGTAAAGGCCAAAGTTGAATTATCGGCAAAAATGACACCTTCGCCATCGGCTTTATCGCCGGTTGAATGCAGTGTTTTGTCGCCGATATCCAGCGTTGCGCCATTGCCGACCTGAACCGTTGTAATCGTATCAGTCGGCTCTTTGTCAAACGTCAACGTACCTTTGTTAATGGCTAAAATGTCCAAACCGCCGATATTGCCGCTGATTGCGTTATTTAAAGAGTGGCTGTTTTCAAAAATCAGGCTGACAGCTTCAACATTACCGTCGATTTTGGCGTTTGAGTTCTGAAAATGAATTTTACCGCGGTCATCACCGTTAATATTGGCAACCAACTTGCCGCCCAAATTAATTCTGGTATCGTTATCATAAACATTAAGCGTAGCTTTCTGAGCCTGGCTCATATCTTCTGTAAACGCTTTGGCAAACAATGTAGAACCCAAAGCAATATTAAGCTCTGCCCCGTTGGCAATTTTTATATTGCCTACGGAAGCGATTTCCGCAGAAGAACCGCTGACATTTATTGTTCCGCCGGTAATGTTTATGTTGCCGCTTGCCGGTTTGCCGTCCTCGCTTTGATAATCACCGCCTCTTATTATTGACGAATCTTTAAGAGAGATTGTGCCGCCGCTGATATTTATATCACCGGTTTCGCCGTCATGGAATATTGCGGAACCGTTTTCCAACGTAAACTCTCCGCCGCTAATGTCCAAATCTCCGGAATTTTCACGTCCCAAAGAACTTTCATTCATCTTAAACGTACCGCCGGAAACGGTCATGGCAGCACCTTTCTGGGAATTGTCTCCGTCTGACATAGCCGGATAGGTACTGATATTGGAATCATTCATTTCAAATGTTCCGCCCGAAATATTAAATTGGCTGCCGTCATCAGCATTGCCATATATAAAGATTTCGCCGGTATCCAGCTTTATCGTGCCACTGCTGATATCTGCTTCTTTAGCGTTCAGCGTTGAGCGCCATCCGGCTCCATTCTCTTGTTTCAGCGTCAATTCTCCGCCCGTTTGGGTATATTTGCCGTCAACAAACATAAAAGGCTTTTCAGTCTCATCTGTCGCATCTGAATTGATTACCGATAAAGAGGCATCATCAGCCAGAGAGACATTTCCGGTAACTTTCAAAGTATTGGAAACATCGACCTCATCGGCTTCTTCTTCCACGATTGCCTGAGTTTTTATGTCTAATGAGGCTGTTCCTGATAAATTTATGTCTCCCGAGTGTGAAACCTGAGTATCCGAACGCTCAACGACATAGTTACCCGATGTCAAATTGGTTGCATCTTCCGGAAGATTTTCCGCATAAGCATTGCCGGACACCGAAAGCGCCACCAATGCCGTTGTAATTAAAAGTTTATTTTTCATACGATTAAACATCCTTGTTAATTAGTTAAACAAAACCCACCGTTCATAAAGAAAGGCGGGCGGATGTTCGAAAACCGTATAGACTTAAACGGCTCGGCTTATTTGGCTGAGCCTTATTCACCGACATCCGTCCAAGTAGAATCAGAAGTCGGCACAGGTTAAAGTCGTGTGCACACGACTAAGTCTATAAAAGGGTTTTCGACGCCCTAAGCAGCGAACTGCTCGGATTTATATTATAAAGCCTTTTGAAGACAATCAAGCTAAAAGTCAAAAACCCTCTGGAATTTTTATAAATAAGCCGATATAGTCCTTTTGTAAGGAGCCGAAAGTATCATAAAAGTATTGCCGTTTCTGACCGGGTGTACGACAATCAAGGTGCCGGCTGAATTTGTGTATAAAGAGGTTGAAACACGGAATTTTACTCTTGCCAGCTGGCAAAAGGTTACCAATCCGGCTGCTCCTTATAAAATATATATAGAAGGCGACGGTTATGCCTTTAATGCCCGAGGCAAAGCAACACAAGACCAGACACCTCGCGGAACTTTAGTCCGTGAACTGGCTTTTGGTGACGACAGCCCGAATGTCATATATTTTGCCCGACCGTGCCAATATATTAAAAGTCCGATTTGTTCAAAAAGACATTGGACAACCGCTCGTTTCGCACTGGAAGTTATTAATGCTGAATATGAGGCAATTAAAAATATTGCCGACAACAATCCGGTTATTTTAATCGGATTTTCCGGCAGTGCACAGGTTGCCGGTTTAGTGGCTACAGCCAAACCGGGGCTGAATGTCAAAAAAATTATAACCATTGCCGGAAATCTCGACCACTTGGCATGGACGCAATATCACAATCTGCCGCCGCTTAATGAATCAATGAATTTGGAAAGCTACCGCAAACAGTTCGCTAAAATTCCACAAATCCACTATGTCGGCAGTAAAGATGAAGTCACACCACCAATATTGGCACGCGAATTTGTCGGAAAGGACGATTTAATTATTGAAGTCAGCGGAGCGAGCCATAATGAAGGCTGGGGAAAAATTTATAATAAAGTCTGGAGCGAAAGATGAAAAGAACCGTATGTTTATTAATTTGCTTGCATGAATTGAGTTAAATTAAACGTAGCATTATAAATCTCATAAGTCAAAAATATAATCGTTTGGTTGCATTTATAGAAAAATATCACTAAATACAGATTGGTTAGATAATTTAAGATGTTAACATAATGGACAATAGTAACTTGCCTTTTGAGTGGGCAAAATGTTTGATTTTGGGCAATGGAAACAAAGTTCAAAATTTAAGGATGCTCAAAAAGCTTACACCCGAAGGATTAGCCAAATCAGCTGATGTTTCCGAAGAAAGTCTTAAATCAACGAGCTGCTCGAACGGGTGGAGGCATTCAAACCCAAAGCTGCGGCCGAGATCGAGGATTTCCGAATCCGG